>Ga0210396_10001848_pt1 | contig 22101 bp, 34 predicted proteins | sample IncBWH17OmetaG_FD_155466 | JGI IMG/M metagenome (GOLD analysis project Ga0210396, IMG submission 155466) | Forest soil microbial communities from Barre Woods Harvard Forest LTER site, Petersham, Massachusetts, United States - Inc-BW-H-17-O ... | reverse complement strand
AGCGGCGCATGCGCCGACGGCGAAACCCGTCTCAATGCCGACGCCGAGTGCGCCGCCGGGGGTCGGCGTACCCGGCGCCATACCGGGCGCGTAGGCCGTGGCGAGTGGGAGGCTCACGTTCGACACTGCGGGTCCGGCGGTCGTTAAAGCGACGCCAGCGGGCTGGATGACCTGATTGAGCGCTAGAATGCTGTCGGACATGAATAGGGCCGGGAAACCGCCCGCCCCCTTCTTGTCCTTGGAGCCGCTCCCGGCCATGGAGAGCAGGCCGGAGCCCTGCCAGAAGATCGAGGGGCCGATCTCGTTCGAGTATTCGGCCGGCGGGCCGCCGTTCGGCGCGCCAGCGAACCCGCCAAGCGAGATCAGAGGGCCGGTGGAAGCAGCTTGCGCCATCTCAGCCTCACTGAGTCGGGAACGAGCCCCAGAGGGCGCGGAAGTCGAAGTACCCGAAGCTGTAGCGCTCGTAGCCCTTGACCAGCAAGTTGTCGCTCGTGAAATCAACTTGCATATCAAGCTCAAAGGCCACGCGCTGGAGGTACAGCAAGCCCTCCTGATCGGTCATCACGAACCAAGCGGTCGGCGACGTCAGATAGTCGTGGACGAGATGCCCATCGGGGATGCCGCCTGACGTCTCAGGGATTGCGTTGACGTCGTTGTCGTTCGTACCGGGCCGTAAGACGGTCCGGAGCAGCCGGATGGCGATCGGCTCCAGCGCGATCGGCACGACGAGCTTGCGGGCGCGAGCCTGCATGCGGAGGCCGGCGTTGTCACGGAACGAGCCGCGAATCGAGGCCTGCGCGTTGAGGAGCGAGGCCTCGTTGAGATCCATATCGATGGCGAAGCGGTTCGGAACGACGCCCGTGTCGATCGGATGATTGAGGGAGCAGAGCGGCTGCTGATCCCCGAGGATGGTGGGATCGTAAATAGTCGCCATGTTGAGGGGATAGGCGCCGTAAATCTCTTTGGTCTGGTTGAAGCTTTTTTGCAGACCGAGATTCGATGGCTGCCACTGCCTCTTGTAGAGGTTGTCGTCGATCATTTTGCGGGTAAAGGCGTACCCGAGGCCAATTTCCTTGTGGTATTGGTTATAGACGTAACGCTCGCCCGCCTGATTGTCGAAGGTAGTCGGCCCGCCTTCATTCTTCAGTGCAGCAAGGCCGAGGTAGCGCATCGAAGCGGTGCGCTCCACGGACATGTAGCTTTTGTCGACCTTGTAGATCTTGGGATAGATCCGATCGAGGTCCTTATACTGTCCGGCCACCTTGCGGAGGCCGGGGAACAGCAGGTCATAGGCCTGGGCGACTGAGACGGCCATGGGTTACTCCTCCTCAGATGCCCGTCAGGCTCTTGTAGTCTTGGTTGTTGAACGTGACGTAAGCCCAGTTGAAGGGCGTCGTCGTGTCCGTCCCAATAGCTCCCGGCGGGTCGCGAACGAGATCGACGATGCGGAAGGGGTAAAGGTTTGCGTTCACCACATTGCCGAGCGGCGGATTGGTGACCATGTCGAGCGTGGCGCCGGACTTGCCGGTCTGGGTATTGCCCACGCCGATTGCGAACGTCGCGTTCATGCCGATCATCGCGAGCGTGATCTGCCCGTTGCCTTGAACTCTGAAGACGGTGAGCGGGTCGTCGATGACCTTCGCATGAACGTCGAAGCCGGTGCCCGAGACAACCGCGTCGTTACCGGGCCACCAAGGCGAGGCGATCCACTTCTTCTGCGAGATCGACATGTACTCGCAACCGATGAAGATGCCGCCGATCGGCGTAAGCCCTGCCGCCGCCGCCGCCGCAATCGCCTGGGCGATATAGCCGGTCGAGAGCTGGGCGATGGGGTCGCCCGTGAAGATGGGGGTGGGGTTGGTGGCGCTGATCCAGCGCCGGCTCATCTGATAATTGACGGCGGCGCCGAGGCGGTGGCTGTCAGCGAAGCCGAAAGGCGCATTGGGGTTTGGCATGGTGATGACGATCCCTTCCGCAAGAGCGGGGTTTTAGGGTTCGTCTCACCGAGCGCCGGACGAGACATCTAGGTCGTTCAAGCGAGAGCACGAGCGCCGCACTCTCACCTTCCGTCTTAGTCGGGAACGCCTATGGGGCCAACGGAACTCCCCACCCGAGGCTGCGTTTTCCGATGAGCGTCGCGTGGCGCCGTGCCGGCTGGCGCCTCCACAAGTTTCGCTTCCGAATTGCGCACTTGATCGGTGGCCTTCAGTTTCTCGCGCAATCTTCGCCGATCTGTCAACTCCTTCGGTCTCTCCATCAACATGAGCCCATCCAAAATTATGGTCTCATCTTGGTAGTCAGGATACAGCAATTCCCTGTGTCTATTGGCCGGAACGGGCGCCCAGCCGCTGCGGAGCAGCTGAGTCGAGTAGTGCGGGAACTGCTTGCCGAAGACGGTGTGGGTTTTCCATTCATACGTCCAGCCAGGGGGTGATTCGGCATAGAATCGGTCGAGGTAGACGTCGCTGTCCTCCTCGTCCATGTCGCCGTACTGGGCCCGCAGCTCGCTGATCCTGCGCCGCGCACGCTCCATGTGATCGACGTAGCCGGGGCGCGCCTCGTCCATGTCGAGATCACGATAGCCGGGGCGCGCACCATTGCGTGCGCCCATGAAGCCTTCTTCGCCTTGGAAATCGGTCATGATCGGGCTCCCAACATCTTGCCGCGCGACTGCGCGTCGAGCAGCTCGGCCGCGTATTCGTCGTCGCTCATGCCAAGGACGTCGCGCGCATGCTCACGCTGGCGGGCCGTGAGCGCGACCGGCGTGCCGCGAGGGCGGCCGGTGCGCAGATTCGGCGCTTCCGCGCGAGCCGGCGCGGCCATCCGGCTCTGGTTCAGCTGGCGCTGGCCCTGGCGTGTCTGTGTCATCTGCGGTGCGTCTCCCACGCCAAGCAGCTCCTCAATTTTGTCGAAGTAGGCGTCGGTTTCGGGGATGAGTTTGAACCTGTTCACGGCGATGCGATGCGCGCCGTCGATCCCATCGATCCCGGCCTGATCTCTGACCGCCTCAGGGTGGCTCCTGATCCACTCGGCGCTCTTCGGGAAGCCTGTCTGGTCGAGATGACCGGATAGTCGCTGCACGTTGGCCTGCATCGTCTGTGCAGGATCAACGTATTGCTGCTGCCGCTGCGGTTGCGGACCTTGCCTGGGCTGCGGCTGCTGCGGCTGGCCCTGCTGCGCCTCGGCGACGACGCCCTCGCGCATTTCCATCAGCCGTAACAAGTTGGCGCGCGCGTCCGAAATAAGAATCTGGGCGTCGGCGGCGCCCTTGTGGTCTCCGCGATCGAGCGCGCCCTGGAAATAGGCTCTGGCCTGCTCGGAATCACGCTTCGCCGACTCGATCGCGGCATCGACCATCTGCACATTCGACTGCGTGAGACCGCGCTCAGCCTGGACGCGAGCCTGATGCTCCTGATGCGCGATCTGGGCGGCGCGGTTCGTGGCCGCCTGCTGGTTGGCGAGCTGGCGCTTCAGCTCAAGAACGCCTTCGTCCTCCGGCTCTGGCTCCGGCGAGGCGCGCATCGGCAGCTCGGGCTCGACGCGAGGCGCCGGTTCCGGCTTCTTGTCGCCGCTGCGGACCGGGATGCCGCCAACGACGACGGTTTTCGGCTCCAGCCGCTCTTCCGGTCTCAGATCGTCATCGGGCTCATCGATGAGCGCGCCGAAATGCGTCGCCTGCTCGGGGTCTTCCAGTTCGCTGCTTACTCTGGCCATCTCAGAACCATGCGTCCGGGTGATCGATCTTGCCTCGGATGTAGACGTCGGCGATGAACCGGACCTCGCGAGAGCCGATCATGCCCTTGAGGCCGTCCGAGGCCCGGTAGACCACCCAATCACCGGGCTCGACGTTCTGGTCGTAGAATTTGACGGGGCCGTCATCGACGAAAGCACGCGGCCCCTTCTTCAAAACCATCCCGACCTTGCCCTGGTAGCGGTCCTCGTCGACCGCCTCCTCGGCGATCTCCAGGCCGCTCGCGGTGCGCGTCGCCGGCCGGATGTAGGTCGCGATGAGGACTTGCTGGTTAAACGGCTCGACCTTTTCGAGATCGTCGCCGCAACTGTTCCAAATGACGTCTCGGGGATCCTCAAGATGGAGGGTTACGATTCTATGATGCGCGGGCAAGCGGACCTCTTCCGTCTGTGTCTTCTTCGTTGTCGATTTGCTCGATCCATTCGAGGACATGGCCGAGCGCTTCCAGATATCCGGCGCGCTTTTTGTAGTCGGGGAAGTCAGCCGCCGCGCCGTTGATCAGCGGGCGCAGCATTTCCTTCTGCTTGGCCTCGATGCGCTCGGTCAGCTTCTTCGCGACGAAGATCGACATCGCGTCCATCAGCCGTACCTCGTCTCGCCATCGGCGGCGAAATAGCCGGGGTTTTCCGGCAGCTCTTGGCAGGCGTGATAGAGACCCCTCGCGACGATCTCGACGTCCCTTTCTTGGGTCTCGACGAACGTCGCGACGATGGTCTCCTTCGGCCGCGCGATGATGCCCGCCGCCACGAATTGCGGATTGTCGTCACAGAGCGCCGCGAACTCACGGAATCGATCGCCCAGCTCGGTCCGCGTTTTGCTCTCGCCGGTAGGGAGGCCTGCATCCATCATCTCAAAGACCTTTCTCCGCCCCTCGGCCGTCTCAAGCTTCAGTCCTTCCATGTGGCCGCCTTAACTCCCCACATTTGAGCGCCCTGCGCCTCGGTAATGGCGATCGACCACAGCCGCGCCTTCTCGCCCTTGGGGCCAGCTGTGCGCGCTGCGTCGCAGATGTCGATGATCTGCGCGTACAGCTGCTTGAGCTGCGTCACCGTCTTGTCGCCGCTGGGATTGAAGTCCAAGCCGACTGCCTTCTCGCCAAAAGTGCTCATTCGGCTAGCTTCACTTTCCCGTGACCCTGGCGCTTGGTCTTCTCCATCCGACCTCGGCCGGAGCCCGCACCGAACTTCTCGGAGATCCGGCCGCCGTGCGCGCGGCCCATGCCTGGAGGCGGCATCCCCGGCGGCATGCCACCCGGAGGCGGCATGGGCGGTCTCGGCGGGGGCGGCGGCATGCCAGCGCCTGGAGGCATCCCGCCAGGAGGCGGCATAGGCGGCATGCCCTGCTGCGGCGGCGGCGGAGGTGGAGGCGGCACCATGGGGTGCGGCATGATGGGCGGAGTCGGGGGTGGCTGCTGGCCCTTGTCGCCGCCGACGATGACGTTGACGACGGTCTTCCCTTTGGCGCCCTTGGCCTTGCCGCCGTGCGCGCGGCCCACTCGACCGCCCTTGGCGCGTTGGCCAGCATCGAAATCATGGGCGGCGGACATCTGATCGTCCGCCCACTGCTTGGTCGTATCATCCCACTTATCGTCCGGCGCCGAATACCCACGGGTGCGCTCGACAGGTCCACCCGCATCGCGGCCGACTCGGCCGCCCTTCTTGCGGCCCAGGCCCGGTAGTCCAGGGAGCTGGCCGGCGGGGGGCGGCGTGGTCAGGCCTGGGGGCGTCCCGGCAGCGCCTGGGGGCAACGCGCCGCCGAGCTGCCTGCCAATCCGGCCGCCCTTGGCGCGGATCAGCGGCCGATCGCCGTAGCCCTTCGGGCCGGAATCGGTGAGCTTGGAAATGTCGCGCGTCCGGCCGCCATTGGCGCGACCGGCGCGACCGAGCGACGGCGCCTTCGCGGCTCCGCCAGCAGCGAACGCAGAAGAATCGCTCGTGCGGGCGGCTTTCCGCCCATAATCGTCCGCCGAAGCGCCCTTGTCTCCGTTGCCGGAGCCGCCGTTTTTGCCTGAGACCTCAAACTTCTTGAGTTTGTCGGTCGTGAAGGCCTTCTGTGAGTGTTCGCCCATGGCTTGACCCTCTTTGGGGTCCAGCCTTTCAACGCGGCGATTTATGGCGCCGATTGCAATTGCGCGAAAGCCTTTCTATATTTGCAGTTGGTGCAAATAGGAGTCGAAATGAGCACGCTTACGCAGGACATCGCCAAACATGGCGAGCGAAATGGTCCGGTTCGGTTTGCCTCAAAGATGCAAGCCATTCGGGCAGCGCGGCACCCCGATCTCGCCGTGGGGCTCGCCGAATATGAGCGCCATCGACGGCTGCTCGCCTCGTTGCCAGAAGATAAAACGGCGCGGAAATAGAGAGTCGAACGATGGCAAAGCAGCTCCCCCCAAGAGATCATCCGAACTGGCAGCAATGGGCGAGAACGAGCCCGCACGTCCGTGGCATGCTTAAGAGCGGCGAGCCGCTCACGCGCGAGAGGTGGCTGCGGCGCAATTACGTGTTCGATGACGTTCCGGATCAAGTGCCGCCGGAGGTCGAGGACATGATGCCGCCGCCCTTCCGCAAGCGAGGCTAGGGCCGGAAGGTATTGAACCAGCGCGGCGGATCGATCCGCTCGCCCTGCGGACCTAGAATCGCGTTGTGGGCATCCTCCATCGTCATCTGGTTGTTGTGGTAACGCTGCCAGATGCCGTTGGTTATGTCGGTTTGAGACGTAAAGCCCGTCCTCACGTTCGATTTGGCGCTCTTCTCTCTCGCTGACCACAGACCGCGAAGCGCCTCCCAGGTGATCGATTGCAGCTCGCGCGGCAGAACCCCCGCGTCCCTGGCCGCCCTGCGATAGGCCTCGGCGACGTGCGGATAAAATCCATTGAGCCCAGTTTCAGCATTGCCGGGGGAGGCCGCCCCCATGCCAGACGCGGCCTCGGGCGAGCCCGCCCCAAGCGGGCGTAAGAGGGCCGCCGCCACCGCGTGCGTATCGCTCGTGACATCGCCCTTCCGCGACCATGGCGCGATGATGTTGTTGAAGAACGAGCGCACCTTATGGCCACCGCCGAGCGCCTCTGAAATGTCGCTCATGCTGTTCGCGCCAAACGCCTTAATGGCGTTCGAGACTTCGCCGGTCGATCCCCACGAGACTGGGATTGGCTGGCCCTTTTTGTTGGGGAACTCATCCCCGTAACGGGCGAGCACGCCGTCGTGAGTGCCGTCGGGATTGTTGATGTAATAGCCGTACTTGCGGTCGCCCTTTTCATCGATCCAGTGCGATTGGGCGCCGGTCTGGTCATCGGTCGCGATCAGATGATCAGGCGGCCCATGCGCCTCGTAATAGGCGCGGGTGTAGAAGGCCTTCTGGTCCGGGTCCATCTGACCCCATGGCACTCCATTGACCTCGGCGAGTTGCCTTTGAACGTCCTCCCGGCTGACTGAATTGGGCGCCATCTGCTCGCCAGTTCGCGCGTTGAACCGCGTCTCCTTGCCAGTTGTCGGGTCGGTCACGACGCGCTCCGAATCCTTGCGGAGAGCGTATTTATTGACCCAGTCGGTCATCGCAGGGCTCATCGTGGCGCTGGGGTCCGTCGTGCCAGCGGTGTGAGCCACCCAGTCCGCAAGCGCGACGTTCTGGTCCCAGTCTTTCTGCGGCGACATCGCCGCGACAACGCCGGCCGCGTTCTCGTGCGGAATATCGTGGGTCTGAGCGATGCCCTGCGATCGGCTATTCGCGCCCTCGTACCAAAGCTTCGACCCACTGCGCACCGCGCCGCTTACTCGGCTGTAGAGGCCGAGGAGATTGTCCTTCATGTGCTCGATTAGCGCTTCTTGCACCGCCGCGTCGCTCGCCCCTGGCGCCACCTTGACGTAGGGAATCCTGCCGTTGCGGACCATGTTGGCGACGGATTTGCCATAGCTCGGCACTGTATCCGCCAACTCCATGCCGACATGCGCGTCGTTGTTCGCATGGGCGGCCTGTTCGGCATCGATCGGAGCGTTTGCGTCCTCCTTCCACGGGACTGCGGTTCCGACGCGACTCTCGGGGAACTCGGGGTCGATGTGACGTTTGACGCCATTGATGTCCATGATCAGCGCGCGAGACGCGGACGCGCCAGCCGAGACGTCCGAGCCCGTCGCCCCAACGCGCGTCGCCGCCGCCTCCGGCGCCCGAGGCATACCAGCCACCTCGCCGAGCATCGGCGAGTCGAGCATCCCAGTGAAATCGCGGCCGAGCGAGGCCTCGCTCTCTGGGCTCATGGTGCGGAAGCTCAACGGGCCATAGCCCACCGGGTTGGCGGCGACGCTGGCTCCAAACTTCCCGAGGCCTTCCGTCGCCGCGCTGACTGCGGGCCCCACAGAGCTAAGCTCGTCCCCGAGCGTCTGGCCCCACCTCCCGTACCAAGTTTGCGGCGCGGCCGGAGTTGGAGCGGCCGGCTGGTCCGGCGGCTGGGTGGCGCGATCGTCCTGCACCATCTTGTCGAGCGCGGCGAACCCAGCGGCATCGGGGTCTCCGCCATCGGCGAGCCCGTGGCGAGGCTGAGTGATCATCGCGAGACGCCGCCGCAAGTCCGCGTTGAGCTGCACAGGACCGCCGCCCGCGCCGCCGCCGTCATCGAACCCGACCCGGCCGCCGCTCCCCCGGTACGGCGGCAGCATCAGCTCATCCCACGGGACGTCGGATGTCTCCCATGGGTGAAAGGCCTTCGCGATAAGCGGATTGCCGGCGCGGAACGCCGCGTTCCGCGCCTCGGCCTCGCCGGCCTGATGGGTATACCAGTCCGTGCCTGCCTGCCATGCAGCCTCTTCGGCCGCCCCACCGGGGATCTGCTCCTGGCCGGCGCGGACCAAGCCTTTGAAGTGCTCCATCTCCGCGACGTCATCGCGGCTTGCGATCGGAACTCCCTTCTGCCCCGCGCGAGCGGCGTTGACGCTGTCCCGCAGATAATCGTTGTACCCCATCGGCTCTAAAGATCGGTCGAGCCGCTTGTTGAAGAACGGCTGCGCCGATTTCGTCGACAGGACTTGCATCGGATTGAGGTTCGAGCCGCCGGGAGCGAAGCCCTCGATGTCTTGAATTGCATGCGTCGTTTCGTGGATCGGGACCGTCGAATCAGTGGGCATGTCGTGGCGGAACAAAAACTTTCCAGGCGCTCCAACGCGCGGAAATTTGGTTGGCGCGAAGCCGCCCAGCATCCCCATTCGGTCGGCATATTCCGGGTCCAGCATCTCCACCGGAGACTTCGCCAAGTTCGGATAGGCGGCGTACTGCTCGGGGTTCTGGTAGACGTCGCCCAGCGTAAGGTTTCGGCTGAAATTCCCCTGGCCGGTGAAGGTCGCGCCCTCATCCGGCCGCTCGAACCGCCACAGGCCTTCCGGGCCTTGGAACCAGCCCGTTTTGCCGATGATGTCCTCGGCCGGCGCGCCCTTCCTGGCCATCTTCTGCGCCATCTTCATCGCGCCGAGATCGGCCGTCTTGGCCCATGGACCGAAGAAGCTGGCGAGCGTGCCGAAGCCTGAAGCCGCCGCGCCCGCCATATCGCCTCGGCTGTAGGCGTCGACCCCCTCGGCCGCCGTCAGCGGCGCGCCGACGATTGGCGCATAGGACGCCGCCTCCAGGCCGGTGCTCGTGGCCGAGCCCATGCGCTCAGCGCCTTGGGTTGGCACGCCATAGCGCTGCGCGGTCTCGGAAACATAGTTGCCCGCGCGATCGAAGAGAGGCGGCGTGTACGGGTTCGCTGATTCCTGGGAACGGGCGGCGATATACTTCGCCGTCATCGGCTGGCTGGGGTCCGGCGACGCCGCGACGTGCCCCGCGATCGTCGGCGGCGCGCTGGAGAAGGGGTCGTGATCTACCGGCGAGACATCATAGTCGTTCGGCGACGACGCCATCGAGCCGAATGGATTTCCATCGACCGGCTGGATGTCGTAGTCGCCGAGATCGTCAACCATTTACCTACGAATCGTCGTTGTCCGCACAACCGGCTGACCCGGCCGCACCGGGGCCTGCTGACCCGGCCGCGCACCCGGCCGCTGACCCGGCAGCCAACCGGGACCAGCTTCCGGCAGAGGCTGTACCGGCGTCCCCGTCGTATCGTAGGGCTCACCAGCCGTGATCTCCCCCTCACTCGCCCCGGCCTCGCCTCCGCCAACCATCAGATCGATGGCGCAAGTGATCCCGTTCGACTCGGCGGTGATGGTCGTATTTCCGTTCGCGATCGAGGTCACGGTCGCCTGAGTATCCTCGTCTCCGGCCGAGACAGTCGCGATCGAGGGGGAAGACGAGGTCCAGTTTACCGGCCCAGGCGGGTGGGCGGGTGCGCCTTGAGCATCGGTATAGGCGACGGTCAGATCGACAGATTGTCCATTGCTAAGCTCGACCATGTTTCCTCTCCTTGTGAGCCGGCGTGTAGGGGGTTCCGGCCGTGATTGTCGCCGTCATTCCAGGCGCGTCCGGGTCGTAGAGCATCACCGGGTGATCGGTGAAGTAGGCGACAGCGTCATCGAACGGAATCGGAAAAATCATGGCGCGCTGGCCCTGCCATTGGCCGCAGACGAAGCTATCGTCGGGGGCCGCGACAAACGCCATCACCGAGCCTGAATAGAAAAGGGTAGCCGCTTCCTGGGGATCGAGTGCTTGGCTCATGATCGCCTCCGAATCCTGAAATACTGCCCGGTGTGAGGATGCTGGACATAGAACTCGCCGTCGGGAGCGCGGCGGGCGAGCCCATAGGGCGTCTCGATGTGATGCTGGACGGCACCGCCGCTCGCCCTTCTCTGTCGATCTGAGCCCGAGCTACTCGATCGCTGCGGCGCGGGCCGCGCCTTGACCTCTTGGATCTTCGCACGAGCCTGTTGCTGGCCCATGACGCGCTCGTGCTGCTGCGTGCGCTCGCTCATATGCTCTTCGTGCTGTCGACCGCGCTCTTCGCGCTGCGATTCGACCGCCTGCTCGCGCTGACCCATCCGATCTTCGTGCACGCGGTCCTGCTGAGCGTTCGCGGCGTCGAATTGTCGCTCCTGCATGCCCTGCGCAGCGTCGAATCGCTGCTGCTGCGCGCCCATGACGCGCTCGTGCATCTGATCGCGAGCGCCCATCTGCTGCTCATGCTGCTGATCGCGCGCATGGAGCTGATCTTCGTGTGCCCAACCTCCTCTCTCCAGATTCATTTCGTGCGCTTGGTCGCGCAATTGCTTCGCCGTGTCGTGTGCGCGATCGGCTTGAGCCTCCTGGCTCTCGTGAACCTGCTTTTGTTGTTCCATCTGAGGCTTTCTGGCCTCGTTCTGGGCCTGGAAACCGGCCGTCTTGGTCGCGAGCTGCTGCTTTTGCAGCGCCATCTTCGACGTCTCGATCTTGGTCTGGCTCTCGACCTGTTGCCGCTGCGCTTCCAGCGGAGCGTTTTGCTTGTCGAAAGCGAGCTGGCCGGCCCGCGTGTTCGCATCGAGCATCGCCGCCTGCCCGGTGAGCATCGCAGCCTGGGCTTTCGGGTCCGGCGGCGGGCCTTGCGGCATCGGATTGATGAACTGGTCCGGGTTCGAGAAGCCGATGCCGCGAATGCACATGCGGCGGATCACTGTGACGTTGAAGGCCCCTGGCTCATCCTTCGCCATTTGATAAAGGGCCGCGTTGCGCAGCATCCGTTGCAGATGCGAGGCCGTATTCGGGTCCGCGCGCGTGACAATTTCGCTCCGTTCGAGCGCCTGGAGAAAGACTTCCGAGTCCCAATTCCAGGCCTTGCGCTTGTTGGCGCGCCAGAACGCCTCGGGGTCCTCTTTGAAGCGCTCGCACAGGAGCTGAAGCTCGTCGCTTTGGGCTGCGCACAACCTCTTGTGCGTCGCCATCAAGGGCTTGATGGCCTGTTCGATCAGCGCCAGCGTCGTTCCGACCGGCGCGTCCTGGCGGCCCTCGCCGACCATGATCTCGGCCGTGCCGCCGAGGCTCTTGCCCTCCTGATTGAGCTGCTGAACGAAGCTCGTCCAGACCGCGTCCGGGGATTTGTACGGCATCCCCATCGCGACTTGCTGAATCGGGAGGCCTCCCGTCTCGACTTCGGCAGACCCCCCTGGCGGAATACGGAATATGTTGTTATTCTGTCTAGCGGCCCCTTTCGCAACTAGAAGGCCAGGGAAGTTGGCGAACATGCCAGCATCAACGATCTCTCGCCAAGCAGCTGTTATCCCGTTTGTAATATTACCAAGTAGATGGCTAAGGCCAATAGCATAAAAACCAAAGCCCCGGATGAATGGAAACTGGACGAAATACGTTTTTGGCAAACACATTTCGTCGTCTTCGTCCCAGTTTCTTCTGAGATCGAGGACTGTTCTTGTCTCTCGGTGTATGGCGACCTTATAGGGGACCGCAAGGCCGTCTGGTGATCCGTCGGTCTCATGCTCGAACCCCTCTAGGTCGAGTTCGCAGTAGGTTTCGAGGATCTCGTGATCGCGATCGTCCTGCTCCCAGGAGTCGAATTTGCGGATGCCTGAGATCTGCTCCGACTGCATCTCGGTCGGCGTCTTCTCGATGTACCCAGGTTCGCTCAAATCGCAGTCGCGATAAGCTCCGCAGAGCTGCATACGGCGTATCATCGACGGGCGCATGAACACCCGGTGCGTGATTCGGCCCGCGTCATAGATCGAAGTAGAGGAATTGTTGACGATTAGATCATCGCCGAATACCGCACGACTTACCGGCCTTCTAAGGATCGGGTCATGGTATATTTTCTTGAAGACACACCCATCGAGACCCACTCTGAGGAGCATCTGGTCCGTGTCGGGAACCCAAACCTTGTCGGTGGTGGTCAAGTAGTGATTGAGATCGTGCTCCAACGCACTGGAAAGCACGTCGAGGTCTTCAGTCGAGCCCGATGTGTCTTCGGAGACCTTGGCTGGCCCATCGCTGGGACACAACTCGGCGAAGGCATTGGCGCCGAATCTGATCACCGCTTCCGCCAATAGCGTCGCCCGGATCTGCGACTGGCCCTCAAGCGGCGCACTGCCGTCACTGCCGTTAGAACGCATCGCCTCGATGCGCAGGCCCATCAGCTCCATGCCGCGAGCGCGCGTATCGAGCCATTCGCGGCGCGATTCGTTGTCCTGATCGATGAGCCGAATCAGCTCGTCGGCGATCGAGTTGAGCTGGCTCTCGGGGAGCGATTCGGCGAGGTTGTCGCCGAACTCCGTATCCTCTTTCGCAATGCGCCTGGGACCGACGTAGACGATGACGCCGCCGTCTTCGGTCTCGATCTTGGTCGCGCGATCGTAGTCGATATCGCCGTCGTCCGCGTCGAGGTTGATGGTCTTCGGCGCGAAACGGCTCGCTAAGTCATCATAATCATCAGGACCGCCGTCGATGGGCGACGGCGGCAGCCTGATTGCGCCGAGTCCCCCCAGTCCAGCCACGGCGGACCTCCATTAAAGAGGTGGATTGTAGATCGGCGTCCCGCCGCTTTGTCCCGGCGGATCGTCCGCGAGAACGAGGTCTTGCTCCAGCAACTGCTTCTCGATCTCGTCATCCATTGGGTAGCAGATGACCAGGGTATTGTGCAGCCGGAACGCCGCGAACCATTTGTCCGGCGGATCCCCCTTTCTCTTCAGGCGGTGGCCGGCGCGGAACAGCTGACCGGCCTCGGCCGGGTCGACAACCTTCTCTTCGGGCGGCGGCTTGGCGTCGGGATCGTCAGGCTGGGGCTGAAGATCGCGCTGGGCGACGCCAGGACGGGCGGCCGGCGGCTGCGCCGGGTGGCGCGGTGGCTCTTGGCGCTCTTGGCGCTCGGGCTCACGTCTAGATTGCGTATGCTGCTGCTGCGAACGATGAGGAGGCTGTGCCATGGGAGTTCCTCGCCTACTTGCGGGCGGGGATTTCGCGCAGCGCTGGACGAGTTCGTCAAGAGGTTCGCTGGATCGTGACGACAAAAGCCTGTCCGCGAAAGCGGAAATGGACTGATCCGCCAGCCTTTCCGACGATCTCGACGCCACTCTGCGTCACGAGCTGGCCATGGATGAGATCGGCCCACGCGGCGAGCCCTTCGTCCACTGGCGGTGGCGGCGGCGGCTGAGTCGGTTCTTGTTCGTCAGCCATTCGGATCTCCATCGGTAAAGCCGAGAACGCCGAAGTCAGGAAGGACGACGATCCAGACCTCTTTCCATCCAATCCGATCGTCGGCGCCGTGGTAGCGCTTGACCGTCACGCTAGCGAGGCGCTCGGCAAGGCCGCGATTGAACGGCCATGTCTTCGCGAGATGGGCGATGAGTGCTTCGCGCGTCGACGGCAGCTCGACCATCGTCTCCATGCTCTCGGCGAGACCGCCGCGATGCTCGCGATAGAGCATCAGCGGCCGAGCGAAGGTTTCTTCGCCGCGCCGCCGATCGCCAGCGGCTTCGCGTGTCGCTGCGCGCGCGACATCTTGCCGCGCTTCACGCCGAGCTTGGTGGGCTGATTCGTGCCCTCCTTTAGCTCACCCGCCTTTTGCAGTGTGCTCGTCGCCACGGCCCACGGGTTCACTCCGGGGCTCGATTTCTTAATGGCTTTGACCGCCTTTTCGAGGATCGCGGGCATCGCTTATGACCTCAGTTTCGGGTCGATGTGCACCTTCGTGTCTGGCCCGATGGTGTGAGCCATCATCTTCTGCATATCGGCTTCCGTCGTGCCCGAAAAGATCAGGACATCGATCGGCAGCTCCATCTCCTTGCCGTCGATCTTGATGAATGTGTCGCCCGGTTCGGCGCGAAACTTATCCAAGTTGCCGAAGCTCAGCCCGATCAACAGCAGCTTGCGGTCGCCCAGCGTCGCGGTGGCTTTGATCAATGCCGCGCCCTCTTCATGATGCCATCGCCGATCTTCTTGGCGAGCATCAGGTCGATCAGATCGCGCGAATTGAGACAGGTGACCCGGTGCCACGCCTTGCGCTGGTCGGGCGAAGCGGCATCGAAGACCTCGCCAGCGATAGCTGTCATCGCCTCCTCGACCTTGCCGGTCTTCTGGTCGAACACGACCGGGCGGCAGCCAGGGCAGCCCTCGGGGTTGTGATCATCGGCGCGAAAGTCGCTCATAATTGCGCCTCTTCGTCGGCAAGTTTTTTGAAATGCGCGGCGATTGCCTCCATCATGGCGATCTCGCGCTCCTCCTTCGGACCGATGCCCCGTTTGGCGAACACGTTCTTGCGCATCGCCGCTTCACGCGCAGCGCACTTTTCCAGCTCACGATTCGTGAACTTCAATTGACGCCGCCCATCTGCCGGCGGACGTATTCCTGCGCAAAGCGCTCGCACAGCGCGGCGAAGAAGGCGCGCGGCGTGAAGAACTTCAAAAAGTCGCCAGTCGCGATCTCTTCTTCGGAACAGCAGATGATGTGCACCGGGCCGTCGCGCACGATCTCGCCAATGCCGTTGGTGAAGAACAAGCCTTCGGCCGTGTGCGAAACGCCGAGCTGGACGCCGTGCAGCTCGCCGATCTTAGCGGCGACCTCGTCGAGGATCGGCCGCACCTCAAACGAGCTGCGGACCTTACTCTGCTGGCGTAGCTGGTGCTCGCTCATGAGAGCCAATACTCCCCACCGTCTTCGATCTGGCCGGCCCATTGTTTGACCAACGCTGGATCGAAATTGTTGAGGTCGACCCAGCCTGCGCTCAGCGGGCGCGGCCACGCATGGTTCTTCAGATCGATCCTCTTCTCCATGTCGAGGATCGTATCGAGCCACTGCATCGGGATGTAGAGCGGCGTGTGACGCACGCTGATCGGCATGAGCGGCGCGACGCGAATCACCGCCGGCGCCGCGACGAGAGCTGCAAGCCCAGTGAAGAATCCGCGTCGTCCGATCTCGATCATGAGTCGCCCTTATCCTCCTTGAGCATCGCCACCTTCAGCTCAAGATCGGCGATGATCGCGTCCTTCGTCATCTCGCCGTCCTCGATCGTCGACTCGATCAGCTCGTCCAGCTCGTCCAGAAATACGCTCATGGCTCCGACCTCGCCCTCGAAATTTCAGCGTACTTGGCGATCATACCAGCCCGCCACGCCCGCACGGCGAACTCGGCAAGAAACGTCCCATCCGTGAGTTCTTTCGGCGTCGCGGCGATAATTTCTTCCCCGTCATTCGTGACCGGCTCGCCGTCCGCGTCGATGAAGATCAGGTGATCGCCAGATTCCTCGACTTCGATGTCCATCCCGATAACCCGGCTGACCGTCTTCAAAAGCCGGTTCAATCGTTCAACAATTTCACCAGTTTCGCTCACTTGGTTTCCTCCAAAAGGACGGGCGGCCCCATCGCGACATCCGGGGGGCGGGTTTCGCTCGCGAACCGCCCGAGCGGGACAGGAGGCCCGCTAATTTGCACGATACGCATAAAAACAAAACTTGCAAATGTCTCGCAATCACCCTATATAAGGGACGGGCGACCTACCGCCCGAAGGAGTCGAAATGAACAGAATCGTTGAAAACATCCGGGTCTATGACCGCCGGACGAAAGGGTACGTCTCGATCGACGTCGATGTCGAGGTCGACGTCCGCGCCCTCGCAGAGCAACTCGCGGTGAAGGCTTACAGCAACAAATCACGCAAAACCTCGCTCGCCTTCGGCAAGGTTCGGATCAGCGTGAGAGGCCCGAGCAAGGCCTAAACGAAAGGGCCGTCGCGTCTGCGGATTCGCGGCGGCCCCCGTCGTCAACAGGAGAAAGGCGACTCGGAACGTCGCCAACAGAGAGTTTACCATGAAAAAAGCAGTCGGATACTACCGGACCTCGTCCGCGACCAACGTCGGCGCGGACAAAGACAGCTTGGCCCGCCAGGAGGCCGCCGTCCGCCGCTACGCGGCGCACAACGACATCGAGATCGTCGAGGAATTTTACGATGCTGCCGTCTCCGGCGCCGATCCGCTCGACCAACGCGAGGGATTCCGCCGATTGCTCCAGCGCGTCACCTCGAACGGCGTGCGAATGATCCTTCTCGAAACCGCGAACAGGTTCGCTCGCGATTTGCTGATCCAAGAAACGGGTTGGCGGATGCTTCAACAACTCGGCGTCGAGCTGGTCGCCGTCGACAGCCCGAACGCCTTCCTCGACGACACGCCGACGGCGACGCTGATTCGGCAAATTTTGGGCGCCGTCGCGCAATTCGACAAGGCGCTGACGGTCGCCAAGCTGCGCGGCGCGCGCGACCGCAAGAAGGCCCAATTCGGCAAGTGCGAAGGTCGGCTGAGCTGGGCTCAGATGAACCCGGAAATGGTCAAGATCGCTAGCGATCTGCGCAAGACCGGCAAAAGCCTAAACGCGGTTCGCATGGCGCTGGAGAAGCAGGGTTTCGTCAGCTCGTCCGGCCGCCCGTTCACGCGATCAGTCGTGAGCCGGATGGTCGACGTCAAATGAAAGGGGGCGGCCGAAGCCGCCCCCACCTCGCCTTGCCGAGCCACGCGCCGCCGTGCCGGGACGTGCGTCGCCTCGCCACGCCAAGCCCTGCCGCGCAGGGCCGAGCATCGCCCCGCCGCGCTACGCCAAGCCGAGCCCTGCCTCGCCCGACCTCGCCGCGCCGCGCCGCGCTTTGCCTTGCGCCGCCACGCTAAGCCCCGCCTAACCGTGCCCCGCCCGGATAAGCCTCGCCTTGTCTTGCCCCGCCACGCGCTGCCGTGCCTCGCCGAGCCAAGCCGAGCACCGCCCAGCCCGCGCCGAGCCGAGCCGTCCCGCGTCCAATCAACAAACAATCCTCGCCTCGCAGAGCCGTGCGTCGCCTCGCGTCGCCTTGCCCCGCCTTGCCCGACCACGCCACGCCGTGCCAAGCCGCGCCTAGCATGGCCGGGGCCTGCCGAGCCCAAACCACGCCGCGCCTCGCAAAGCGTAGCCTTGCCCAGCCCTACCGGGCCGTGCCACGCAAGGCCCCGCACGGCCTCGCCGCGCCGAGCCCTGCCCTGCTGTGCCGAGCACCGCCATGCCGTGCCGCGCCCTGCATCGCGCCGCCTCGCCAAGCCTAGCCGAGCCTCGCCTAATCAATAAAATATCCCTCGCCTCGCAAAGCCGCGCCGCGCATTGCCACGCCGTGCCTCGCCATGCCATGCCAAGCCCCGCTCCGCATGGCCCCGCCTTGCACAGCCGCGCCGCGCCGGACCTTGCCTCGCCCAGCTCGGCCTAGCCCAGCCGTCCCGCGTCCAATCAATAAAATATCCTCACCTTGCCGCGCAGTGCGCCGCCCAGCCGAGCCAAGCAGTGCTAAGCCCAGCCGCGCTCCGCCAAGCCGAGCCCTGCCTAGCGACGCCCAGCCCTGCCCGACCGCGCGCTGCCGCGCCCCGCCGAGCCACGCCATGCCCTGCCGTGCATCGCTAAGCTGCTACGTCGATCGCCTGTTCCACGACCGCCCAATGATCAACGCGATAGCGCCCATACGGACCCTTCCGCGCCGGCCGAAAATCGCCGAGCCCCACCCGCTTCCCGGCGTCGTCGACAATCGACCGGAAGATCCCAGGTCCGAGAATGCTCGTGTCGAGCTGGACCGTAAATTCCAAGCGCCAATCATCGAACATCGGCCGGTGCGCGAGGATTCGCCCCTTGGTTGCCGGAATAACGACCGGCCTCGTGTCGACTTTCCACGCCTGTTTGTGGATCAAGGGGATTTCGGCGCCCTCGATATCGACACAAGCGAACATCATTGATTCTTCTTTGGTCGTGATTTGTTTTTTTCCGACTTTGTGAAACTTGCCGCCATCGACAAGGCTTCTCAGAAGGTTGGGTTGCGGGATTATCAGCTCGCCGTCGAGCCCCCGGTAGAGCTTGCTGTCGCAAATATCGAGAGGTGTTCTGCGTTCGGCGCCCGCAGAACTGCCGCGTACTCCGCCGGACGCTATGATCGCCGCTTCATCGCTGAATCGATTGCAAATTAGCGGCGTCACGCCGGTTATATGAACCAATATTTCCACTTTTCGACTCTCCTTGCCTTACAGCGCCTTGCGACGCCCCAGCCATGCCGTGCAGGGCCATGCCACGCCCCGCCTTGCCATCCCTGGCCAAACCCTCGCCTTGCAGCAACTGCAATTTGCATGAACTGCAAGATTGGGTCAAGCTGGAGCTATGATCACCGTCATTGACGTCTTCCGCCGCCTCAAAGCTCAAGCCCGTCAAAGAAGAGACCTGGGCCGTCGGCGCCGCCGTCCGCGACCGATATCAGGAGATCTACGGCTCACTGCCCGTCAAGGACAACCGGCCAAAGACCAACGGCGCTGGCACCCATTGCTTCGCGCTCTATCCGGAGACGTTCGAGCCGATCATCGAGCAAGTGATTGGCCGGATGAAGATCGCCCGCGACGCGCAAGGCGACTTGTTCGATAGCTAACTGGTGCCCAAGGAAGGAATCGAACCTCCGACGCCATGGCCTTCGACCATGCGCTCTACCAAACTGAGCTACCTGGGCGATCTCTTGGAATAAGCACATCGAGCGCGGCCTCGAAAACCTCGTCAGCCTCCTCGGGGCTGGCGCACTCGGCGACGATCCGATCGGCGATAATCTTCAGCAGCCAGGACGTCGGCCATTCCGGCTCAATGAGGAAACGGGTCATGTCCATTGCGCAATCGCCTCGGCCAGCTGCCAGAGCGCCGTCCAAACGAGCGCATTAACCAGAAGCACAATCGCGATCCTCATTGCGGCTCCCTCGGCACCGGCAGCCGCGCCGCCCACCGGGCCGTCAGCGCCGCCCCTTCGACGATGGTCTTGCACTGTTCGAGCACTTCCTGCGCCTCGGAAGGCCGCTCCTCGATCATGTACCGCGTCGCGCGGCCAAGAAGCGCGTTCGCCTCCTTCATCCGCTCGCCGATCTGACTGACCGCACTGTTGTAGTTCGCGTCGCGTCTCATCGGGGCTTCCCCGCAACTTCGATCACCGGGATCTCGGTCCACTCGACGTCGCCCTCGCGCCGGATCTCGACCCGGAAAGCCTCCCGCGCGAATCGCTTCGATCGCCCCTGGCCGAGCATCGCGGTTCAGCTCGGCCCAGCTGTAATTGACCACCCGGATGTCGACGATCGGCCGCGCCTCCTCGATTGCCATCCCAGCAAGGACTCGGTCGACGTGTTTCTTAGTCATAGGGCTCCAGCTGGTCGATGAAGGCGAGCAGGCGCTCCTCGCCCAGGCACAACCATGCCGGATCATTCATAGCATGAAATGCAAATGCCGCCTTCGCTCGATCGAGATCGCCCGCCTCCCGCAGCAAGACCGGCCACAGGACGTCCATGTCGACCATCCGCTGCCGGCGGCGCCACCACATCACGACCAGCGCCCAGATTCCCACCTAAACCCCCCTTTTAACCGCAGCCGTTTTATGCATGTCACTTTTTTCTCCCACGATGGAGGTGGACAAATTTGCTAAACCGACCTCGCTTTTCGCGTCGGTTTAGCAAATACTCCCCCAGCAGGGTGGCGATAGCGTCCTCAAGACGTGTCCACCGTTCCAAGCGAGATGAAGATTCGGTCCGCCCACGCGCCTGTCGGATGGACTGAAGGGGCCGGCTCCGGCGCTGGAGCCGGCCCCGCCCCGTCGACGATGTCGACGATGTCGATGATCTTCAAACGCCCTTCAAACGCCCTTCAAACGCCGAAAGGGGTAGGAACAAACCGTGAGTCACGGTCATAAACGAGGATCAGATCGGGTACAGGGGCATCGGCGGCAGCGGCGACGCCATCAGCTCCGCATATTCCTCCATCTGAACCTCGGTGCTCTTCTTCAGCAAGCCCCGATCACGCAGCCACTTCAGCGCTTGGCAGATGGAATCGGGGATGTCGTCATGTTTGCCCTTCGGAAACGAGGCGCACTGCGACATCGCCAGCTCGGCCCAGTCGCGCGGCCAAACCGCCCCGTTCGTCTGCGTCTGACCTGGGCACCAGATGACCCCCTTGCGCACGCTCCCGTCAGCCTGCTCTTCACCCCAAAGGTGAGAGAGCGCGTTCGCCCGCGAAACCTTGTCCATGTTCCCAGGATCGATCCGCTGCACCGCGAACTCCTCGTCCCGCGTCAGCCGCTGGACCTCCTGCGCGACCGAGATCCCCGACCCCTTCAGCTCGATTAAGAGCCGATCGACCTTCAATTTTCTGCAGCTCTTGATCAGCTCCTCGACCAGCTCGTTCAACGGCAGCCGCCGCTGCCAGCAGGCCATAAGCATGGCTTGCTGCACCCCTTTATGGTTCGTCCAGATCCCGAGCACGGTGAAAGCGCTGTAGTCGTTCTCCTGCTTCTCGCCAAACGCCGGGTCCAGCGAGCCCAGGATCAGGTCCATGTCAGGGTATTGCGATTCGTTGCGCCCATAGGTCACCGCGATCCCGCGATGCCATAGCTCCCAGCCGGTGTACGGAAACACCCCGCCGCCCCGAGGCGAAGGCCGCTGCTGATACTGCCCCGCGTAAGCCCACCGATCCATGTCCCGCTTAAGGTTCTCGACCTCCTGCCGGCCCCAGCGCTGCGGGAACAACAACTCGCCCTCCGAGCGCCGCCAGTCCGAAAACCCGATCGACGTCTCGCAGTGCCGCCCGCTCTCGTACTCCATCGGCAGAACCAGCTGCACATAGTCCGGCATAAATTCTTGGATCACCCCGCTGATGTCCGCCTCGTGCAGCCGCTGCATCACCACAACGATCGCGCTCTTCGCCTGATCGTTGAGCCGATTCACCGCGCTCTCCCGAAACCGCCGCGTCGCCTTCTCCCGGTCGTTCGGGCTCTCCGCCTTCTCCACACTGTGCGGGTCATCCAGAATCAATCGATCGCCGCGCCTGGATGTCAGACTGGAAAACGCAACCCCGTCCCGCGTCCCCGTCAAAGTGTTCTCAAAACTCAGCTCGCCACCCCGCGTCAGCTCCACATGCGGCCAGTGCCGCTGATACCAATCACTGGTGACGAGGAGCCGCATCTTGCGAACGTCCCGAACACACGCGCTCTCCGCAAACGACGAACTGATGTATCGATAGCTGGTAAGACCCCTCGGCCCCCATTCCCACGCCGGCCAAAACACGCTCACCAGCAAACTCTTCGCCGACCCAGGCGGAACATTGATCAGCAGCCGCGTAATCATCCCGGCAGTGACAGCTTCAAGGTGCTCGCACACCGCCTCAACCAATGCGCCCTTAACGAACGGCATCCTCGGTTCAAGGATCGGCCACGCCGCCTCAACAAAATCAACCAAACTAGTCCGGCACCGCTCCCGAACCGTCGACACCGACGCCGACGCCTCCATCGACGAGATCCCCAGTTCCCTTCTCATCAATTCCGCCACTACCGCCTCGTGGCTCGGTAGATTCGACTGTTTCCCCATCAATCAAAACCGGATGTCGCGCCAAGGGCCGCAACGCCCTCTCTAACTCAATCAATTGCGCCACACTCAGCCTTGTCAAATCCGGCCCCGC
>Ga0210396_10001847_pt1 | contig 22104 bp, 6 predicted proteins | sample IncBWH17OmetaG_FD_155466 | JGI IMG/M metagenome (GOLD analysis project Ga0210396, IMG submission 155466) | Forest soil microbial communities from Barre Woods Harvard Forest LTER site, Petersham, Massachusetts, United States - Inc-BW-H-17-O ... | reverse complement strand
AATGTAGACATTTGCGTTAGCGGCGCCGGAGCTTCCCGCAGGGGGCACTTGATACGTGACCTGGAAAAAACTGGAACTGCTGGATGCCTCGATGGCGGGGCTGGGGAGTGTTTCCCGACCGCCCGAGGTGAGCCAGGTGTATTCCAGGAAAAACGTGGTCGACTGCGTCAGGGCCAGGTTGTTTGGGGCGGTCGTGGCCGTGCCGGCCTGCGTGGGCTGCGGAACGTCGGCGGTGATGGTGGAACCTAGCGGCGTTGTGGGATTAGGGATGTCGGCGATCGTGCCGACGGTGAGGTTGGAGGACGGATTGGGAACAGGGGGAATTCCCGGCCCGGTAAGAATCGCGTTGCCATTGAGACGCAAATCACCCTGGCTGGTAAACCCACCGACACCGGTGCCGGGATTTCCAAAGGATTCGCTGATGCAGCCGGATGGGAGGAATGGGACCAGATTGCTGAAGAGGTTGGGATTGGAGTCGTAGGCGCTGGGGAGATAGCGCGCCTTGAGGACATACTCCTGGGTCGCGGACAGTCCCGTGACCTGATACTCGATGATGTTGTAGGAGAGCGGGACCGGGGTAGCGTCGATGAAGGCGCCGGTCGTGCCGGCGCTGACGGGAGCATATTGAATATCCAGCCCGCCGCTGTCGATGGCGCTGGGGGAAGCGGGTGCGAAGATCAGGCCAGCCGTACCGGGCGCGCCCTGCACGATCGAGCTGATGGTTGGCGGGGCGATCAGGAGGCCCTTCACGACGCCGATTGTGCTGGTGAATGGTCCGGCGCCGTCGAAGTTCACGCCGCGGACGCGATAAAAGTAGCTGATTGTGGAGCTGCCGAAGGCGTTGCCCGCGGTGGGGTCGGTAAAGGTAGTACCGACATCGAACGGCGTTTTGCCGATCGTGGTCCAGTTTGTGCCGTCGGTCGAGCGCTGCACCTCGAACCACAGTTCGCTGTTGCTTTGATCGGTCCAGGTGAGGGTGATGCCGGCACGGGGATCGATGCTGGTGATGGCGAGGTTTCCCGCAGCCGAGCCGCTGGAGGTAATGCCGACGACGCCGGTGGCTGGGTTGAAACTGGATTCGACCGGGACATCCTGGCGCATGACAAAGCCATCCGAAGAGGCGCCCGGCGTTGGATTGCCGTTGTTACCGGTGCCGTTGAGGGGAATCACTTCCTCCCAGGCAATGCTGAATTGGCTGGTCGAGTCGGGAAGCGTGCTCCAGAGAAAGTTCGTCCCATTGGTCAGGACCTGGACGATGGCGATGTGGCTGGTCGAGTTCCAGCTTTCGATAACGGCCTGCTGACCGGCTCCCGTGCCGCCGGTGATGAAGAGGGTGAAGCCGGTGAGATCGAAGGCGGGAAACGAGGCGCTGTTGAGCGTGACCGCGGCGAGGCCGAAATTCTCGTAGTCGTTGGTTGCGGACGCGGCACTGCCGGTGTTCACCGGCGGCTCGATCCACTTGAGATGCGAGCCTGCACCGTCGGCGGCGGCGAGCTTTTGCATCTCCATGGTCAGGTCGTAGGACTCCCCCGGCAGGAGCACAATCGGCGTCAGCGTGTCGCCGGCCCGGGTGCTGGTCGTGTCCTGCTGGGGGTGGACGCCGGGATCGGCGCTGACGAGCGTGCCGTCGACCCAGACAAATCCGGAATCGGAAGTATTGCTGATAATGGTGTAGACGCCGCTGACGCCGACCTGAAGCGATCCGGTGTAAACCTGAGTAAAGTCCTCCCACTCGATGCGCGGAATGTCGGGGAACGTGGTGAAATCCGGAGTCTGCGTGACCGGCTGCGTGTCGAAGTTGCGGATCGTGGCGTTGTAATCCCGGTCGATAACGCCGGGGAAGAACGTGCCCAAGCTCAGGTTCTGGTTCTGCGCCGTGTACTCGGCGGGAATGCCGTTCATCGGGACCTGATACTGCGTGGCAAGCTGGGTGTCGGTAAGGGCGCCGTTGTACATGTGGATTTCGACGCCGGGCGGATCGCTCGATTGGGGAGGAATGGCGATCGGGCTCGTCGCGGCGCTTGGAGCGGCGGTCGTGTTGCTCGCGGGAAGCAGAATGTTGGTCGGCGTCGACAGCGTGTTGAGCGTGAGCGTCGAGCTGGGCGCGATGGTGCCCACGAGATTCTCCTGGCCGCTGGCGGTGCCGACGTAGACGTTGACATTTCCCGCGAAGGCAGGCCGCGCGCCAAATCCGCCGATCACCAGATCGCCCGGGGCGGAAAGAACGATCGACGTCTCGTCGCTGACGGTGGTTCGCAGTGTGCTGTCGATCGCCTGGTCCTGGGTTTCGCCGGTGGCGTTGGTGTTGTCGCCAAGCCAGGTGTAGGCGACGAAGTAGGTGCCGGCAGCGAGGCCCGCGGTGTTGGTCGCAGGTATCGCTTTGGCGGCGGTCGTGGGCAGCGCGCTGATCGTCAGCGTCTGCCCGCCGTTGACGCTGCCGGCCAGTCGCTCGGCGCGGGAGGCGCTCGAGATGTAGACGTTGGCATTGACGGCGCCGGGCGGGTTCGGGGGCAGGGCAACCCGCACGTCACCTACCGCGGCCAGCACAACGCTCTGCTCGGCGCTGCCGGCGGTCTGGCCGCGGGTCTCCGAATCAACCAGATACGAGCTGTTGGTCCACGTGTACTGGACGAAATAGGTGCCCGGCGCCATGTCGTTCAGATTCGCAACCGTGGTCAAGCTCGCCGTGGACGTCGGTGGGCTGACCAAATCCGCGGCGGTTATCACCGTTACCGGCACCTCGGGGCTGAAAATCATGCCGTCGTAATTCACCGCGGCGACGCGATAGAGGTAGGTGCTGCCGACAATCGGCATCGCGTCCTGGATCGTGACCTGCGACGACGTCGCACTCGTGATGACTCCGGCGCTATTCATGCCCGTCGCATTGCTGGCGGGGAAATTCTCGGCGACGGTTACCCACGGCTGGTTGGTCGTCCCGCCGCTCACGTCCTGTCGCTGGAGCAGGTATTGCACCACCCCCCGGTTGTCCGCGGTAAAAGTGAAGTTGACGAAGTTGGCGTTGGTGAGAACCGGCGTCAGTGCCAGGGGCGCGGGCGGCGGCTCGGAAACCGGCGAGAGGTTCGACGCCGGGACCAGCACCGTGTTCGAATTGCTCGGCGTCACCCAAAGCAGGTGAGCCTCGGCGGCGGCATCGGAGGCGTGATGCTCCAGAAGTACGAAATCGAAGGAAGTGTTTGCCGGCAGCAGAACCGGATGAAAAGTACCCAGAACAGCGCCGGTCATGTCGATGGTCTGTCCGGCGTTTCGGGCGGGATGGCCGCCCGGGTCCGAGCTGAGGAGCACCCCGGCAACGTAGAGGTAGCCGTCATCGTCGGTATTACTGATGAATGTGTAGATGCCGGACTGGTTCGTGGTGACTTTGCCGGTGAGAACGAGGCTGTCCTGCGTGGGGGCGGTCCCGGGCCAGGCGCCGGTAGCGCTGTCGAGGCTGACAGATGAAACGCCGCCGCCAGCGGCTACGGGGCCGGACCAGAACGCCTGGTTGTAGAAGTGCGCCTCAGCAACAGCCGGTGGCGTCGTGATCGGCACGGAGGTCGCGCCGATCAAGCTGGACGTGACTACTCGATAAACGTATGTCGCTCCGCTCGGCGGAAAATCGACGTAGGAGGCGCGATGGGGCGGGTTCACAAGCGTTGTGATGGTTGAGAAGGCGCCCGTAACGCCGTTCGTCACCATGGCGCGTTGAATTGCATAATTCGAAAAAAACGGGAAGTTGAACGGAACTGGAAATGACACATCAATGGCGCCCGGCAGAGCGCTGTCGAGCGACACATCAACGACCGGGACCGGACCGAATTCTTCAAAGCTCGGCGTTCCGGTGATGACGAGCTCACGAAACCAGCTTTGCTGATTTCCGGCGACAAACTTGACGGAGCGAACGTGCTCCGCGATAGGACCGCCGGCGTTGTTGGCGATCGCCATCTGGGCCGAGCCACCGCTCAGCGGCGGGCTTCCCGTCGTGCTGGGGTCTGAGGTGAAGCTGAAATTGCGGCCGCTGGTGAGGGAGAACCAATCGGTCGTGTTGCCGTTGATGAACTGAAGCTGGACGTCAAACTGAATTCCCGTGCGTGTGTCCTGCGACCCAGTAATGACGTCGATTTCGCTGATGTCGTATCCCGTGGCATCAAATGTTCCCCCTGGCCACGCCCCCAGGTTGTAGTTCGCATACCAGTTGGTAGCGGTGTCGGCGACGACGCTGGCGCCGCTGGAGGCGTCGCTGATGCCGCCCGAGCCGGTGGCGGGTGTCTGACCGCTGGACGGAAATCCGCCCACCTGGTTTTGCGTCAATCCGTTGGTGAGAAGGCGCAGGGAGTTCAGATCGCTGGTGTTACCCGGGGCGGCGCTGACGGCGTCGCAGCAGGCCGTGTAGTTCGTCGCGAAGGGCGTGACGTTCAGCACCAGATCGTTGGTGGTGTTGGGCGTGATGGCCGAGTCGTATTGCGACGGGTCGCTGCCGCCGGACCCGTTGATCCAGAACGTCTTGGCCGGCTGCGGCACGAGCGGGGCACTTCCATTAAATGACACCTGCGCCGGTGCGATGACGGCGGCGTTGAGCAACTGCCGCTGTTCGAGCCGTTCGACCGTCGCGCGGGCGGCAATGCACAGCAATCTGGCGGAAGTGCGCGAAACTCGCCCCGAAGATTTCATGGCTCCTCCCTGACAGGAGCGGGGATTATCTCAGATGATCATGAGAAGACGATGAGCCGGGCCAGAGAAAATTCGCGGGCATCGCCACATCGGATGGATTGACATTCATCGACGCTTTGCGCGGCGCGACGATGCCCCGGACAGAATCGATGGGGAACCCATTTTGTTGTCCGGCGACGGCTTGCTCGCGACCGCCGGCATCAGCGTACGGTGTCCGGATCGCGTCGCGGCGAGACCGGAATAAGGCGCCGCGGCAGGCTGGGCCAACGTAGCCGCCGCCGCCTGGTTCCCCAGGTTCGTGTTCAAGGTGAACAGCAAATCCTGAAGATCCGCACTGTTCACCTGCCCATCGTAATTGAAATCTCCCTGGTCCCAGGCGCCAGTGCGGTTGAGGAATGCCAGCAGAATCTGGAGATCGGCGCTGTTGACCTGGTGGTCGAGATTGGCGTCGCCGTAGAGGGTACAGGTCAGCTCGATGGTGTTGGGAGTGGTATTCACGCCCTGGCCGTCGGCCGAGTCGGCGTAGCCGATGGCGGTGGTGTTTTTGCCGGCAGTGTGATTGGCCGCGGCGGCGGAAGAAGTGATCACGCCGGTCGAGGCGGTGGGTGTGCCGTTCCAGGCGCCGTTGTTGTAGCCGGCCTGAAGGTAGCTCTTAAGGGCGGCGATCGGGTCGGAGCTGCTGTAGCTGATGAAGACCGTGCTGCGCCCGATGTCGAGCGTCGTGCCGGCCAGGGGGTTGGTGCCGGAAAGACCGCTGATCATGAACGTGCCATTCAAATGCAGGGTGTCAGGCAACGGGTTGCCGTTGGTATAGGTGAGGACGATCGTATCATTGCCTCCATTGCCGTTGATGGTCAGGCCACGGGGATCATTGATCGGGAGAATTCCATTCGAGGAGCCGGTCGAAGAGAAAAGCGCCCAGTCGATATCCGTGCCGTCCGTGTCGCGCGTCAGCGTGATGGTGTCGGCGGCGCTGGTGCCGTTAATCGTGTCGGCAGGCGGCACGATAATGTAGGTCTGTCCCGTGAAATTGCCGTTGGAATTGCCCAGCAGCACACTCGATGTGCTCGACCCGTTATTTGCCGACACCAGATCAAGCCGTCCGTCCCCATTGAAATCGGCAAAGGCGATGGAAACGGGCGACGCGCCGGTCGCGAATGTCTGCGGCGGCGCAAACGCTCCGTTGCCATTTCCCAGAAGTAGCGTGAAGGCGCTGGCGGAGTTGCTGCCCAGGACTAGGTCGAGCTTCCCATCTCCGTTCACATCCGCGACCGCCAGCCCATACGCCGCGCCGCCCGTGGCGAAAGTCTGTTGGGGTTGGAACGTGCCGTTTCCGTTGCCGAGCAGGATGCTGACACTGCCACCCGAGCCGCTGGGCACGATCAGGTCGAGCTGCCCGTCGCCGTTCACGTCCGCGGCGGCAATCGCGCGCGGAGACGGGCCCACGGCAAAAGTCTGCTGCGCCTGAAACGTCCCATTGCCGTTGCCAAGCAATACGCTTGCGGAGTTGCTGCCGAGGTTCGTCACCAGGATGTCCGGCTTTGCATCGCCGTTGACGTCCGCGACGGCGACGGAATACGGGTGCGTCCCCGCCGCCAGCGTGGTCTGCGCCTGGAATGTCCCGTTGCCGTTTCCCAGCAGCACGCTGACGAAGCTGCTGCTGCCGATGATCAGATCGGTCCGGCCGTCGCCATTGACATCGGCCGACGCGATCGACCGGGGATCCGCGCCGACGGCAAAACTCTGCGGAGCGGCGAACGTGCCGTTGCCGTTTCCCAGCAGCACGCTCACCGTGCCCGGGCTGGTATTGTTGGCGACGATCAGGTCGGGCGTGCCATCGCCATTCACGTCAGCGACCGCCACAGAATACGGATTGGGTCCGGCGCTGAAGGTCTGGCGATTCGCAAAGGTTCCGTTGCCGTTGCCCAGCAGCACGCTCACGGCGCCTGCGCTTCCGGCAAGATCGTTGGCGACGATCAGGTCGGGCTTACCGTCGCCGTTCACATCGAAGCTGGTGACAAAGGCACTGGCCGGTCCGGTTGCGAAGGTCTGCTGGTTCTGCAACGCAAAGGATACCGCCCCGCCCTCCAGCGGATTCCCCGCGGCATCGTGAATGCTGCCGTTATCCACGAGGTTCAGTCCCAGCGTTCCGCTGCCGCTGATGCCATTGATGGTCACCGTGTAAACAGCGCCGCTTCCGCTCACAACCAGTGGCGTCGTGGTGGTGACACCCGCGGGCGACAGCGAAAAATCGGCCGGAGCGACGCCCGTCACCGCCTCACTGAAGGTGACCGTAAAGATGACGGAGGTATCAACCGTGGTCGGTCCCGGCGGGGTCGTGCGATTGATTGAAAGTACCGTCGGGAAAAGCTGAAGAATCGTGTATGCCTGGCCGGTGAAGCTGCCGTTGAACAACCCGACGCCCCCCAGCGGCGTGCCCAATGTGTCCGTGATGCTGTCGTTATCCACCAGCTCCAGCTCCAGCGTCCCGCTCCCGTGAACGCCATTCACCGTGACGGTGTACGAAGATCCGCTGCCGGTGAGCACGACCGGCGTGGTCGCCGCCACATCGCCGGTCGTCAGGAGTTGGAAATCCGATGCCAGAACGTTCGTCACGTTCGCGCTGAAATTCACCGCGAAGGTCACGCTCGATGCGCTGGTGATCGCCGTCGAAGGGACGGATCGGTTGATCGATGCGACCATCGGCGGAAGAACGACGGTGTAAACCTGTCCCGTAAAGCTGCCATCCGGGCCGCCCAAAAGCACCGCAAGGCTGCCGGTCGTCCCGCTCGTGGTGTAGGTGCTGATCACATCAGGACGCCCATCGCCGTTCAAGTCCGCCGTCGCCAACGCGCCCGCGAAGATGCCGGCCAACGATTGTCCAGGTGCAAACGTTCCGTTGCCGTTACCCGCGAAAATGCTGGCGATGCCGGCCGATGCGCCAAGTAAATCCGGGTTGCCATCGCCATTGAGATCCGCGAGAACTCCGCCGTACGAAGTCGGGCCCGGCGAGAAAAGCGGCGCCTGAAAATTTCCATTCCCCTGGCCCAATAGAACTGTTGTGGTGCCTCCGCCCGTGATCACCAGGTCAAGCGCTCCATCCCCATTGACGTCCGCGGCGCTCAGATCTCCGTATGAAAGGCCGTTTATCGTGTGGGCCGCCTGGAATGTCCCATTCCCATTTCCCAGAAGAATTCGCACCGCTCCGCCGAGATTGATGGCGAGGTCGGTCTTCCCGTCCCCGTTGAAATCACCGACTGCCGCAGTCGTGACCAGGTAGGGCAAACCCTTAACGATCGTATCCGGGCCGAAAAATGTTCCGTTCCCATTTCCCAGTAACACGGTCACCTGGCCAGTTCTGAAAAATGACGTAGTCATGCTGACCGGGTCATAGACTGAGTTTTGGTACACGCTGCCGACAATCAGGTCGGGCTTGCCGTCGCCGTTGACGTCCGCCACGAGGACGGAGGTGGGGTATTCGAATCCGACCGCAGCCGTCTTCTGAGCCTGAAATGTTCCGTTGCCGTTCCCCAGAAGAACGCTCACGCTGCCGGGAGTTCCAGGGCTGGCATAGTTGTAGTTTCCATAATTCCCGACGATCAGGTCCGGTTTCCCATCTCCGTTCACATCGGCAATGGTGATCGCATCGGGCCGCAGGCCGGCAGAAAATGTCCTGGCGGCTTGCAGCGTCCCGTTTCCATTGCTCAGCAGAACCTCGACGGGCCCGAAGAGTTGCGAAACCGCGACGTCCGCTCTTCCGTCGCCGTTCAGGTCGCCAGTAACAACGGCGTTGGAGTTGGGGCCGATGGCGAATGTCTGCCGTGACGAGAAAGTAGGAACGCCGCCTGCAAGCGGCTGTCCCGCAAGGTCGCGAATGGTGCCATTGTCGACCAGGTTCAGTCCCAGGGTGCCGGTACCGGAGATTCCATTGACCGTGAAGGTGTACACGGTGCCACTGACCGGTGTCAGAACCGTACCGCTGAAGGTGACCCCGCCCGTCGTGACAACCGAGAAATCGCCCGCGACGACGCCAGTGACCGTTTTATTGAAGGTTGCCGTGAACGTGGCGCTGGTGCCGCTGACCGTGCTGCCCGCTGGCGATGTCCGGTTGATTGAAAGCACCTGCGGCGGGATCGATCGGTTCAAGAGCACGCCGATGCTGTTCACATTCTCCTGGACGGCCACCAGATCGGGGACTCCGTCGCCGTTCAGGTCCACGGCCGTGACAGTTCGGGGACTGGACGCGAAGGCGGTGGTCTGCTGGGGTAGGAATGTGCCGTTGCCGTTCCCGAGCAGCACGCTGATCGTTCTGTCGGCGTAGTTCCCAACCGCCAGGTCCGGCTTGCCGTCGCTGTTCAGGTCGGCGACGGCGATTGAGAAGGAATCTTGTCCTGTCGCCAGTGACTGGAAACTCTGAAACGTTCCATTGCCATTTCCGAGCAGAACGTCCACCATCCTTACGGTCGTGCCGCCCACCACCAGATCCGGTTTTCCGTCCCCGTTCAGATCGGCAAGCGTCATGGCGTACGGATTCAGGCCGACGTTGATGGTCTGTTGCGCCTGAAACGTCCCATTCCCATTGCCCAGCAGAACGCTGACTGTCGAGACGCCGTCGTCGCCGACGATGATGTCGGGTTTCCCGTCACCGTTGAGATCGACCACGGCTACTGGATTGGGATGCGAGCCCACGGCCACAGTCCGTTGTGCCTGGAAGGTGCCGTTGCCATTGCCGAGCAGAATGCTGACGGTATTGCTACCGTTGTTGGTAACGATCAGATCGGGCTTGCCGTCGGCGTTAACGTCTCCCACCGCCACACTTGCCGGCGCCAAGCCGACGCTGAACGATCGTTGAGCCTGGAACGTTCCGTTCCCGTTGCCCAGCAGAATACTGACGGTGCCGTCCAGGTAGTTGGTGACCATCAGGTCCGGCTTGCCGTCGCCATTGACGTCGGCGACGGCAACTTTGAACGGTTCCCGGCCCGTGGCGAAGGTCTGTTGAGCTTGAAAAGTGCCGTTGCCGTTGCCGAGCAGCACACTGACCGAGTTGCCGTAATAGTTGTTGACGACTAGATCGGCCTTGCCATCTCCGTTCAAGTCCGCCGCGACCACGTCACTGGGCGTGAGCCCGGTGGCGAAGGTCTGCTCCGCGGCGAACCGTACGAACGCCGATAGCAGCAGGCGGCGCTCCAAGCCCTCGATTTTGACGTGGTCCCGTGCTACCGCGCGCTCACGGTATCGGTATGGTGTTTGCATGCTCCGCTCCCTGACGCAACCAACCGCGGCCCGTTTTGAATGGTGGCCATTATCGCGATCGATTTGCGCCTGGTAAACAGGAAAATGCAACAGGAATGGATCGCCACAGCTTGATGACGAAATCTCAATCCGTGGCTGAGGTGCCGCGCGAGCCTCCGTTCAACTCAATCGATTTGAAGATCAACTGGATTGTTGCTGAGGGGCTTATCTTCTCTTCCGGGGGAGTTTCCAGAGATGCGATCGAAGGACCGTCGCGCGGCCCGATCCTGTAAGCCGAATCGTTGGAACCAGCTTGTCGTCCACACTGCCTGCGGCGGCCGCGGGAGCCTTTGCCGACGCGCTCGCGGCGACTGCCAACGGCGTCGCCTCGCTGCCCAGGTTTGTGTTCAGCGTGAACAGCACCGCCTGAAGATCGGCGCTGTTAACCTGGCCATCGTAGTTGAAGTCGCCCTGGTCCCAGGCGCCCGTGCGGTTCAGGAAAGCCAGCAGAATCTGGAGATCGGCGCTGTTGACCTGGTGGTCGAGATTGGCGTCGCCATAGAGGGTGTACGTCAGCTCGATCGAATTCGGGATGGTGTTGACGCCCTGGCCGTCGGCGAAATCCGCGTAGCCGATCGCGGTCGTGTGGTTGGGATTGGCCTGGGCCGCGCTGGAGAGGATGACGCCGGTCGAGGCCGTGGGGGTGCCGTTCCACGCGCCGTTGTTGTAGCCCGCCTGAAGCTCGCCCCGGACTGTCGCCAGTGGATCAAAGGGAGCAGAAGGATAACCGATAAACACCGTGCTGCGGTTGATGTTCCATGTCTGGTTGGCCAAAGGCAGCCCGTTGATGAGGAACGCCCCGTTCAGGATCAGCAGGTTGGGTAAGGGGTTGCCGTTGGTGTAGACGAGCGTGACGACATCGTTACCGCCGTTACCGTTGATGGTCAGGCCGTTGGGATCGTTGATGAACATCTGCTCGGTGGCGCCGCCCAGCGTCCAGTCGATATGGACGTGATCGGGGTCCTGCACGAGGGTGATCTGGTCGACGTTTACCGTGCCATTGATCGTGTCGATGTTGCCGATAATGGTGTATGTCGGGCCGGCGAAATTGGCGTTCGCATTGGCCAACAGCAGGCTCACGTTGCTGTCCGATTCGTTGACATCGACAATGTCGGCGCGCCCATCGGCATTGAAATCCCCGACTGCAAGGGCAGAGGGAAAACTGCCCGTCGCGAGGGTCTGTTGGGGTTGGAACGTGCCGTCGCCGTTGCCCAGAAGCACGCTGATGTTGTCGCTTCCGCGGTTGGCGTCGAGCAGATCCGGTTTGCCGTCGCCGTTTACGTCCGCCACGGCAATCGAGAACGGATACAAACCGGCGGCCAGGAGCTGCTGCGGCTGAAACGTCCCGTTGCCGTTGCCCAGCAGAACGCTCAAGCTGTTGGCGAACTCGTTGGCGACGACCAGATCGGGACGACCGTCGCCGTTCACGTCGGCCACGGCAACCGATCGCGGCTCGTAACCGGTGGCAAACGTCTTCTGAGGCTGAAACGTTCCGTCGCCGTTTCCAAACAGAATTCCCACGTTCGAGCTGATGCGATTGGCGACAACCAAATCCGGTCGTCCGTCGCCGTTCAGGTCCGCCTCCGCGATCGAATAGGGCCTGATGCCGACGGAATAGGTCTGTTGGGCATGGAACGTTCCGTTGCCGTTGCCCAGCAGCACACTGACGGTGCCGCCGTCGTAGTTGGCGACGGCGACATCAGCGCGCCCGTCTCCGTTGAAATCTCCGACCGCCAGAGAAAGAGGCGCGGCGCCGGCCGCAAAGCTCTGACCAGGCGCAAAGGTCCCATTGCCGTTGCCTAGCAGCACGGTCAGGCCGCTGGAATTAGCAACGACGAGATCGGGCCGGCCGTCTCCGTTGAAATCGGCGACGGCGACAGCATAGGGAAAGTTGCCGGCGGGCGCCAACAGCTGCGGCTGAAAAGTCCCGTTGCCGTTCCCCAGCAGCACGCTCACTGCGGCGTTTCCATCGGCAACCAGGAGATCGAGCTTCCCGTCTCCGTTGACATCGGCCGCCGCCACCGATCTCGGACTGAGCCCAGCGGCGAGCGTTTGCTGAGGCTGGAACCCGACCGGCTGGAGCGGGTTGCCCGCCGCATCCTGAATGCTCCCGTTGTCCAGCAGGTTCAGTCCGATGGTTCCGAAGCCCGAGATCCCGCTGACGGTGACCGTGTAGACGGCGCCGCTGCCGGAGACCAACAGCGGGTTGCCTGCGACCGCGCCGTTTTCCGCCAGCGTGAAGTCCGTGGAATTAACCCCGGTCACCGGCTCGCTGAAAGTGACGGTGTAGGTGAGAGTTCTGTCGCTGGTGAACGGGCCTGGAGGGCTGGTGCGGTTGAGCGACAGCAGTGTCGGCGGCACGTCGCCCAGCAGCACGCTGATGCTATCGCCGTTGAAGTTCGCGGTAACGACATCGGGCCGGCCATCGGCGTTCACGTCCGCCACCGCGACCGAATCGGGGTTGCCGCCGGTGGCGAACGTGCGTTGCATCCCGAATGTCCCATTGCCGTTGCCCAGCAGCACACCGACCGAGCTGTTTCCAAGCTGAGAGACCACCAGGTCCGGCTTGCCGTCCAGGTTCACGTCCGCGATGGCGACCGCGTTGGGAACCGACGCGGCAAACGTCTGGAGTGCCTGGAACGTTCCATTGCCGTTGCCCAGCAGCACGCTGACGGTACTGCGGAAGTAGTTGGCGACGACCACGTCGGGCCGGCCGTCGCCGTTCAGGTCGGCCACCGCCATCGCAAGCGGCTCGTAACCTGCCGCGAAGGTCTGCTGCGCCTGGAACGTGCCGTTGCCATTGCCCAGCAGGACGCTGATGTTGTTGCTGATTTCGTTAGCGACGACCAGGTCGGGCTTTCCATCGCCGTTCACGTCGACCGCCGCGACCGAAACGGAAGTGAGCCCCACCGCGAAGGTCCGCTGCGCCTGGAACGAGCCATTGCTGTTGCCCAGCAGGACGCTGACGCTGCCGGTCTCGTTGGCGGTGATAATGTCGGGCTTGCCGTCGCCGTTCAGATCGGAGACGGTGACAAAGCGGGGATCGCCGCCGGTCGCGAGCGTCTGCTGCGGCTGGAATGTTCCGTTGCCGTTGCCCAGCAGGACGCTGACGCTGCTGCCGCCGGTGTTGGCGACGACAATGTCGAGGCGGCCGTCCCGGTTCAAGTCGGCGACGGCGACGCTCCGGGGCGCCGGGCCGGCGGCAAACGTGTGCGCGACCTGGAAAGTGCCGTTGCCATTTCCCAGGAGGACGGATACCGAATTGGTGGTGAAGTCTGCGACGATGGCGTCGAGACGCCCGTCGCCGTTCACATCCGCCATCGCGACCGAGTACGTCTGGAGTCCGGCGGCAAAGTCCTGATGCGGCGCGAACGCCGCGATCGCGCTGGCCAGCACGAGCCTGCGCTCCAGGCGCTCGATCAAATAAGCTGCTGGCGGAATCGCGGAGACTGCTTTGACTCTCCGCGCTCTCCTGCCGGCGCCAGGCCACGGCGAATTTCCCATGGCACGCTTCCCCATACAGCAAGGGTGAACGCCGGATCATCGCCCGTCGAGCGGTCCTTTTGCAACCGACAAATTTGTCATGTTCTTTGGCGAGAATCTGGGCAAGAGGCCGACCCTTTACAAGGGCAAGGAATCAGGCAGCTCAACGATGCCTGTTCGCGCGACGCCCGGCTCGCGTAGACGCGACGGGCCGATGCGATGGCGCAACAGATTGCGTGTGCGCGCTGGCTGCAGGGGACGAAACTCCTGTCTTCGGCGGCGGCGACACAACTGGCGCCGCCGCCGAGCTTGCAACGGTCGCCGCCTGATTCCCGAGGCTTGTGTTCAATGTGGACAGCAGCGCCTGAAGGTCGGCGCTGTTGACCTGGCCATCGTAGTTGAAGTCGCCCTGGTCCCAGCCGCCGGCGCGATTGAGGCTCGCCAGCAGAATCTGGAGGTCGGCGCTGTTGACCTGGTGGTCGAGATTGGCGTCGCCATAGAGGGTGTACGCCAGCTCGATCGAATTCGGGAGGGTGTTGACGCCCTGGCCGTCGGAAGAGTCGGCGTAGCCGATCGCGGTGTTGCGATTCGGATTGGTCTGAGCCGCGGCCGATGTGATGCTGCCGGTGGACGCAGTCGCCGCGCCGTTCCAGGCGCCTGCGTTGTAACCCGCTTGCAGGTAGCCCTGGATCGCGGCGATGGGATCGGTAGCGCTGTAGCTGATGAACACGGTGCTGCGCCCGATGTCCAGGGTCGTCCCGGCCAATGGATTGGTGCCCATAAGGCCGTTGATCGTGAATGCGCCGTTCAGGTGAACGCTGTTGGACAGCGGATCGCCGTAGGCGTAGTTCAGCGCGATGGTGTCATTGCCGCCGTTCCCGTTGATGGTCAGGCCGTTGGGATCGTTGATGGGAAGCTGGCCGTAGGTTGAGCCGATCTGCCAGTCGACATGGGCATGATCGGGGTCTTGAGTGAGCGTGATGTCGTCGGTCCCAGCGGTGCCAGTGATGGTGTCGAGGGTCTGGACGATGTTGTAGGTTTCGCCGGTGAAGGCGACGGTGGTGGCCCGAAGCAAGACGCTGAGACTGTTGCCCGATGCGTTGGCGATCAAGAGATCAGGCCGCAGATCGCCATTCAAATCCGCGACGGCGATCGACGTCGGTCCACTTCCCGCGGCGAAAGTCTGCTGCGGCTGGAAAGTTCCGTCGCCGTTGCCAAGCAAAACGCTGAAGGTGTTGTCACCCCGGTTCCCTACGATCAAATCGAGGTTTCCATCACCATTGAAGTCGGCAACTCCAAGCGAATCGGGATTCGAACCCACTGCATAAATCCTCGGAGACTGGAACGTTCCGTCGCCGTTGCCGAGCAGCACGACCGCCGCATTTCCCTGGTTGGGATTCGATGGATTCGCATGACCGATGAAGATCAGGTCGGGCTTGCCATCGCCATTGACGTCCGCAACCACGGTCGAGGTGGCGGAATAGCCGGTGACGGAGATCCGATCGTACCGGAACGTACCATTGCCGTTACCCAGCAGAACGTTCGGCTGATATTTGTAGGTAAACACGGCGTCCGGTACTCCATCGCCGTTGATGTCTGTGATCAGGCCCGGTCCTGCGCCTTGGCCGGCGTAGGCCTCCAAACCTTCGGGCTGAAAGGTTCCGTCGCCATTTCCGAACAGCACACCCAGCGTTGTGAATAAATCCCTGCCGACTCCCTCGACGACGATATCGGGTTTCCCGTCCCCATTCAGGTCCGCCACGGCCATATAAGCCGCGGATCCGTATGTGGCGAACGTGGCTTGTGCTTTGAAGGTGCCGTTACCGTTGCCAAGCAACACGCTGACGCTGCTGGCAAAGGCGCCGACGGCAGGCGCGTAAGAGTTACCAACAACCAGATCGGGTATTCCGTCGCCGTTGACGTCCGCTACGGCAAGCGAGACGGGTTTGGATCCAACGGCATACGTCTGCGGCGCGGCGAACGTGCCATTGCCGTTGCCCAGCAGCACGCTCACCGAATTGCTGTTATGGTTGATGACAACGGCATCCGCTCTTCCGTCGCCGTTCAAGTCCGCCATGACGACCGAATACGGCGCCGTCCCTCCGATCGCGAGAGTCTGCTGCGCCTGAAACACAATTGGAGTGCCGGGCTGCGATAGCGGGATGCCTGCTAAGTCGCGGATGTCCGACGGATCGATAAGGTTCAACCCGATCGACCCACCGCCCGTGACGCCATTGACGGTCACCGAATACATGGATCCGCTGCCGCTCACTTCAAGCGGCGATGCGTAGCTGACGTTGCCGGTTGTCGCCACCTGGAAATCCGACGGATCGACCCCAGTGACCGATTCATTGAACATCACCAGGAACTGCATGCTCCCGTCGCCAACGACGGGCGAGATCGGCGACTCGCGATTGATCAGCAGCACCTGCGGCCCAACCTGCCCGGCGATTTCGTATTGCTGCCCCTGGAAGCTGTCGTTGCTACCCGCCGGCCCGCGAAGCGGATTGCCGGTGGCACTTTTGATCGTCCCGTTGTCGATGAAATCCAGCTCGACGGTGCCTTCCCCATGAATCGAGCCGACGGTGACGGTATAGACCGAGGCGCTCACCGGTGTGACGACCAACGGTCCACCGACATCGACCGCGCCGGTCGTCACAGTTTTGAAATCGCCCGCGGCAACACCTGTCACGTTCGTGCTGAACGTCACGGTGTAGCTGACGCTGGTGGCGCTGGTGAACTCGATCACCGGTGTGGCCCGGTCGATTGAAATGACCTGTGTCTGAATCGTGTAAACCTGCCCCGCAAAGACAGGGGCGGACTCGCCGAGCCAGACGTTGATGCCCCCCACGCGTCGTTCGGTCGCAATAAGGTCAGGCCTGCCGTCGGCGTTAAGATCCGCCACGGCAACGACATTGGGCGTATTCGCCGCCAGCGTCTGCGGTGGCTGAAAAGTCCCGTCACCGTTGCCGTAGAGAATGCTCACAAGACTGGAGCCGTAACTCGGGGCGATCAGGTCCGGCTTGCCGTCGCCATTCACGTCGGACACGGTGATTGACCATGGGCGGCTAACTGCACTGGTCTGCTCGGCTGCAAACGTTCCGTCTCCATTTCCGAGCAATATACCGATCGCTCCCGTCTCGTAACTGCACACCAGCAGATCCGGCTTACCGTCGCCGTTCACGTCCGCGATCTGAATGTTTCGCGGTTCGTCGGCGGCGAACGTCGCAGCCGGCGCGAAGGTTCCATTTCCATTGCCCAATATCACATCGACACTGCCGGAGTTGAGGTAGTTGGCGAGCACCAAGTCCGGTTGTCCGTCCCCGTTAACGTCCGCCTCCTGAAGGTCGAACAGATCACCGCCCACGAACTGACTCTGCGGCTTTTGGAACGTCCCATTCCCGTTGCCCAACATTACGGTGATCGCGCCCCGGCCAGGTGAGTCCGCGTTGGAGATGCCCACAAGGTCGAGCCGACCATCGTGGTTCAGGTCGGCCAAAGCGATGTCGTGTAGATTCAACCCGACCTGCTGCGGGGGCTGAAAAGTCCCATTTCCATTGCCCAGCAGGACCTCGACGATTCCGGTATACGTGCCGACTGCCAGGTCGGGACGACCGTCGCCGTTGAGGTCCGCGACGCGAATTGTGCTCGGGTCATACAGAGCGATCGTCTGTTGGGCATGGAATGTTCCATCACCATTGCCAATGAGCACGCCGATGGAAGTGTTGGCATCAAGATTGCCCACGACCAAGTCAGGCTTTCCGTCTCCATTCAAATCCGCTACCGCAATCGCAGTCGTTCTCCCCGCGGCTACGGTCATCGCGGGCTGGAACGATGGTATTTGCAGTGGATTTCCCGCCAGGTCCTTGATCGTCCCGTTGTTGTCCAGATTCAGGCCCAGTGTTCCGGTGCCGGCAATGCCGTTGACGGTCACGGTATAAACCGCCCCGCTGCCGGATACGTCGACCGGTTGTGTTGCAGTGAAATTGCCCGTGGCCGCCAGCGAAAAGTCGCTCGCGTCGACGCCGCTCACCACTTCGCTGAACGTCACGGTATAGCTGACGCTGGGATCCCCGGTAATCGACTTGCGGGGAGTCGTGCGGTCGATCGATAGCACCGTCGGCGGCACGTCTCCCAGCAGCACGCCTAACGTTCCGCCGTTATAGTTGGTGACGATTAGGTCCTGCCGACCGTCGCCGTTCACGTCCGCGATCGCCAGGGAATGGGTCGAGAGCGGCGCGCCGATCGGGAAGCTGGCGGCGGGCTGGAAAGTCCCGTCGCCATTGCCCACGAGCGCGCCGACATCGCCGTTGCCGGCGTAGGCGATCAGAAGGTCGGGTTTGCCGTCGCCATTCACGTCGGCCAGGGCCTGTGGCTCGGCGCCGACGGCGAACGTAGCCTCGGGCTTGAATGTCCCGTCGCCGTTGCCCAGCAGCACCCCAACGCTGTCGTCGAAGTAATCGGTCAGGACCAGATCGAGCTTGCCGTCGTCATTGAGATCTGCGACTGCCAGGGCGGCGTTGCCCTCGTTCCCCGTGGCGATCGTCTGCATCGGCTGGAACGTCCCGTCGCCGTTGCCCAGCAGCACGGCCAAATCGTTGCTGCGGGTGTGCGCGACGATGAGATCGGACTTGCCGTCGCCGTTGACATCAGTCACGGCCAGGTTGAGCGAATAGGGCCCGGAGGCGAACGTCTGCCGCGGCTGAAAGGTTCCGTCGCCGTTGCCCAGCAGCACGCTCACCGTGCCCTGGCTGTCGATGTTGGTGACGATGATGTCCGGCTTGCCGTCACGATTCACATCCGCCACGGCAACGCTGGCCGCGTGCGGACCGGCATCGAAGGTCTGCGGGGCGGCAAACGTTCCATCCCCGTTGCCCAGCAGCACGCTGACGTTCGTCGAGTTGGCCGAGATGATGTCGGGCTTGCCGTCGCGATTGACATCGGCCACGGCGATCGAGAGCGGCGTGAGACCTCCATCGGCAAACGTCTGCGGCGGAGCAAACGTCCCGTTGCCGTTGCCCAGCATCACGCCGATGTCGCTGGAGTTGGCGAAGATGGCATCGAGCTTGCCGTCGCGATTGAAATCGGCCAGCACCAGCGAATGCGGCCCCGTGCCCGCGGCGAAGGTCTGCTCGAGTCCGAACGCCGCGATCGCGCTGGACAGCAATACGCGCCGCTCCAGTTTCTCGGTGACGAACCCACAGCTTTGAGAGTAACGCTCGCTCCGGGCACGCCTGGCGCCCAACGGACCCCGCCATGGCCGCGACATCTCCGCTCCTCCTGCTTTGCAAAAAGAGTTTACGGCATAATCCGTAAAAATCCTACGCATTTCCGGCTCGATGTTGGACAATCTTCCGTTCGCTGAGCCGCGGAACGTCCGGAGACATGGGAGCCCCTGCGATGACTTTCTGTGCGCAGCTTCGTCGGTTAGCCGCACCCGCATGCGGGGCGCTTTCGGCCGCACCCAGCAAGCTGAGCGGCTAACCGACGAAGGAGTGCTTCGCACGCGGTTTAACCAATAGTTGAGACCGGTTGGTCCCCGGCAAGCCAATCATTCCGTGCGCAGCGCCTCGGCATCGCCGGCCCAGAAACGGTCGAGACGATCCCACTACGCAAGAATATGTTAAATGTCCCATTTTGCTCAAAACATGGGACATTTTGGGACATTTGGGACATTTGGACGCGCTGCCCAATGACGGGCCGGCGCTGTGCCGCCGCTATACTTCGGCATCGTGTCGCTCGATCCGGAAAAACCCGCCCTGATCCCCGACGATGCCGAGAGTTCGGTGGAGACGGAGGTCGAGAACGACGTCGAGCATTATCATTTCCGCATCTCCAAGAACCTGACCCGGCGGATCGATCAGTACCTGGTCGACCGCGTGGCTTACCTCTCGCGGAACAACGTGCAGCGGCTCATCGACGAGCAGCTCGTCAAAGTGAATGGGCACAAAACCAAGGCCAGCTACCACCCCAAGGCGGGGGACCGGATCGAGATGGTGGCGCCGCCGGAGCCGGTCAATGAGATCGTCCCGGAGCCGATCCCGCTGGAGATCATCCACGAGGACGAGCACCTGCTGGCCCTCAACAAGCAGGCGGATCTGATGGTCCACCCCGCTCGCGGGAAATGGACCGGCACGCTGGTCAACGGCCTGGTCCACTACGGACAGAAGTGGAGCACGGTGAACGGCCTGTGGCGGCCGGGCATTCTGCATCGCCTGGACCGCAACACCACCGGCATCATGCTCGTCGCCAAAAGCGACGAGGCCCACTGGCGGGTCGCCCGGCAATTCGAGAACCGCACCATCCAGAAGACGTATCTGGCCGTGATTCACGGCGTGCCTGGCCTGCGGGGAGACGTGATCGATTTGCCCATCGGCAAGGACCGTTACGTCCGGGAAAAACAGGCGATTCGGAAGGTGGAGAACGGCGGCAAGCCCGCCGTCACGCGGTATCAGGTCGAGGAAACCTTCGAGATGCCCCCCGCCGCGACGCTGGATACCGGCTCGTTTGCGGGCGATCGAAACAAGCCCCGGCCGCCCGAGCGTTTCAGCCTCGTCCGATTGACTCCCAAAACCGGTCGGACACACCAGTTGCGCGTGCACCTGGCGGCGCTGGGCCACCCGATCGTGGGCGATACGATGTACGGCGGGCGGGTCTTCAACTTCGGGGATTTCCGCCTCGAACGACAGGCTTTGCATGCGTTTGAGATCAGTTTTGTGCATCCGGGATCGCTGGAAACAATGCAACTCCGGGCCCCGCTGCCCCCGGATATCTCAAAACTGCTGGAGATTTTAAGAACGGCAACAAGTTCACGTTCGGCTGCTAATAGCGTATAATCTTTTGAAGTCAGAGCCTTAGCCAGCGAGGATTCCGATGTTTCACGCGCCATCCATGGGTGAGTTGATTGTGATTGCCGCCATTGGCCTTTTGCTGTTCGGCAAGCGCCTCCCCGAGGTCGGCCGCTCGCTGGGCAAAGGCATCGTCGAGTTCAAGAAGGGTCTCAAGGGGATCGACGAAGACGTGGAAGCCGCCGCGAACAAGCAGCAGTCCAACTACGAAGTGAAGACCCTCCCACCCCAGGAAGAAAAGCAGGCCGCCCAGCCCAGCTACAAGTTCGATCCCTACACCGGAAAGCCGATCGAGCAGCCGACCGAAGAACACGCCGCCGCCGAGACGCACTGACGTGACACGGGTTTTCAACCCGTGCGAGCGGCGCAAACGGAAAAACAACCGCACATTTCGCGGTTACTGCATGCGACTCAGCCTCCGCACGGCTTGAAAAGCCGTGTCACAGTCAGCCCATCATTTCGCACATCCGTCTAGCTGATTCCGAAGATCCGCACCACCACGTGTGCGATCCCGTATCCCAGAGCAATCCCCCCCAGCACATCGCTGGGCCAGTGTGCGTCCAGCACGTATCGCAGGGCCGCACAGATGATCGCCAGCGCCCAAAAGATCCCCGCGGCGGGCGGATACAGGATCGCCAGCATCACCGACAACGCCACCGCCGCGGCGCTGTGGCTGGAGGGGAAGCTCTCGCGATAGTTGGCGTGCGACCAGGACGGCCCAAGGAACTTTCCCGCATTCTCCCGCCCCGGCCTCACCCGGCTGACCAGCCTTTTGATGACCGTCGCCACAATCCCCGCCCCCAGCGCCGCGATGATGACCGGCACAACCACGCCCCGGCGTGGCTTGTCGAGCTGCCAGATCAAGAGGGCCGCGGCAGCCGTGCAGACCGCCTGCCCGTATTGCGCCAGCCACCGGCTCTCGCGTTTGATGTCTCCCTTGAAGGTCAGATGCAGCGTCGTTTTCATCCCCCGCCGTTCCAGAACCATCATCCCCGCGCACGCCGCCGCCAGAATCAAGAAGACCGCTGCCGCCATGTGGCCGGGAAATTATGGGCGCGGGCGAGGAAAAGCAAAGTGGCCAGCGCAACCATTTCGTCACACATGAAGCCGGAAGGTCATGCAACGCTTGAAACGTTTTGGAACGGTCCGGTGCTTCAGCGACGATTGCTCGCTTCCTCCCGCCGGCAACAACCATTGCGATGTTACAAAATGTTACAAAGTGTTACATTTTTGAGCCCCCCGGCACGCGTGATCCAGTTGGTGCTGAGGCTGCGGTGCTCGGACGGAACACGAAACAAATCACAAAACGACAGAGGACAGCGAGAGAAATACATGTAGATCCACAGATTTCGCAGATTCCGCAGATTTGGTTCTTCTCAATCTGCGGAATCTGCGAAAATCTGTGGATCACCTGATCTTGCTTTGAGTTCTCCACGTGCCCTCCCGTGGTTGAAGGTGCGCGAAAGCTTCAGCTGGGGCGAACGTCGATCGGCGGCGCTATGCCTTGCGGTGAAAAATCCCGCGGAAAAAATCGATGACGTGGTGGGCCTTGTATTCGCGGAACTCCCCGGCGTCATAGAAAACGCCGTAGCACACCGGGCAAGACTCGAACCAGATGTGCGGCTTCTGGTGGTCCACCATGCGGATCATCTGGGCGTGGCACTCGGGGCATTTGACGGTGGCCTTCGCCTGCCGCTTGTTCGGATCGGCGGGACCGGTGTCGATGCTCTCGGCATTTTTCAGCCCGGCCAGGTGCTCGCGCTCGAGCATGCCGAACCACAGCCCTTTGCATGCCGTGCACCGGTCCACCACG
>Ga0210396_10001845_pt1 | contig 22118 bp, 21 predicted proteins | sample IncBWH17OmetaG_FD_155466 | JGI IMG/M metagenome (GOLD analysis project Ga0210396, IMG submission 155466) | Forest soil microbial communities from Barre Woods Harvard Forest LTER site, Petersham, Massachusetts, United States - Inc-BW-H-17-O ... | reverse complement strand
ACGCCCGCGACGGGAAGCCGGTCTGGATCAGACCCCGTCGCGGCGTCCGAGGAGGAGCACCCGCTGCACGTTCTGAACTCTACCGCGATCGGCCTTTCGAACAAAAAGCGCCCATTCAGGATCAGAACGGTGGTGATTCCTCGTCGTTGTCGGGTGTGCGGGCCCGGCGTAGCTCATGCTCTCGGTCCGCTGGGCGGTGCGGGCGGTGTGGTTTTGGCGGCGTTCGGTGGCGATGCTGTCGGCGCGGTTTGGGCGCGGGTGCGGCGGCGTTTGGGCATCATCGCGGTGCGCTCGGCGCAGGAGTCGGGTGGTGGGTCGGCTTCGGGCGCCGGGATCCCCCGGTGGACAGGCACAGGCTGGAGAACAGCAGCGCGCTGCCCGGGGGGTGACGTAGGTGTGACCGGCGGGCGAGGTCAGGATCAGTGTCCCGTCGGGCAGCCGCTTCTCGCCCCATCCCCAAAACGTTTTCACCAGGTGGTGGTACCGATTAGTCGAACTACCGTTTAGCGATGACGGCCGGTGACCGTCACCCGGCCGGCGGTCCGACGCCCAGTGGCCGGCAGACATTGGTCGTCGGGTCCCACCACTGCCCGGGATCGCAAGCCAGAGGCTGCGGCCCGACGCCGAGCGGCCGGCAGATGTTGCCGCTCGGGTCCCACCACTGCCCGGGCTCGCAGGCCAGCGGTTGAGGTCCGACGCCCAGTGGCAAGCAGGCCTTGCTGAACGGCTCCCAATACTGCCCGGGCTCGCACGCCGAGCTCACCGCCGGCGTCCCGATCGTCGTGACTGCCATCGCCGCTGCCGCCAGCATGACGACTGCCGCCAACCTGCCCACCAGATTTCGCATCGCAGATCTCTTGGAAAGCATGCAAAGGGATGCTAGAGGCATGGCGACGCCTCCCGCAGGTATTGCCGATAGTGGCAACGACTGCGCTAAGTACGGTTAAAGAGAACGCCCGTGAGCCCTGCCTCGACGATCAGCTTCCGCTCCATTGCGAGGACTTGCTTGCGTACCGCGAAGTCGAGTCGCTGCTCCGCATGATCGGCGATGATCCGTTCCTTCGCGGCCGGGTCGGCGAAGTAGCAGATCGCGCCACTGAGGGTTCGAGCCGACGTAGACTTCAATCCCCGCAGTCTTGGCGGGAGGAGGACCCTTGGCCTGGATGAACAACGAGCGGCTTCGCATGTCTCCGGTCCACAAGAACATGCAGATGAGCGTGGTCCGCGTGGAACCGGGCCTGGCGATCTTGTCGATGCCGCTCACCGAAGATCTGCGTGGGTATTTTGAAGGCAGCGTCCACGGCGGGATGTTGGCCACGTTGGCGGATGCTGCTTCTGCCTCCTGCCTCGACGGTGCCTACGACTTCAATTCTGATTTCCCCGTGACGACAGATATTCACGTCCGATATTACCGGCAGCCCAAAGGCGGCCCGCTCGTCGCGGAGGCCAAATTAGTGCACGGCGGTAAAAGGTTGCTGAGCACCGACTGTTCGGTCGTTGACGCTGAAGATCGCGTTCTGGTCCGGACGACGGCCACCTTCATGCTGGTTCACAATCCCAGCCCTCTATAGCGCGCGGACGTGGCCGGTGTGTGCGGGGCGCACACCAGGCGCCAAAGCCCGGTCGCCGCCTCCAGCATCGCGAGATTAATTGAGATGCGCAGCCACGTATCCTGTTGTGGACTTACTCCGCAACCAGTGCAGCCAATCCCAGGCAGGAAGAGCAACAGTGGCACTCGTCGTGCAGAAGTACGGCGGCTCTTCGGTCGCCGACGCCGACCGGATCCGTCGCGTCGCCGAGCGCATCGTCGAGACCAAAAAGCAGGGAAATGACGTCGTCGTGGTGGTGTCGGCGATGGGCGACACCACAGACGACCTGCTGGACCTGGCGCAGCAGGTATGCCCAGTCCCGCCGCCCCGGGAACTCGACATGCTGCTGACTGCCGGTGAACGCATTTCCAATGCGTTGGTGGCCATGGCAATTGAATCGCTGGGCGCGCACGCCCGGTCGTTCACCGGTTCGCAAGCCGGCGTGATCACCACCGGTACCCACGGCAACGCGAAGATCATCGACGTGACGCCGGGGCGGCTACAAACCGCGCTCGAGGAAGGGCGGATCGTTCTGGTCGCCGGCTTCCAAGGTGTCAGCCAGGACACCCGGGACGTCACCACGTTGGGCCGCGGCGGCTCCGACACCACCGCGGTCGCCTTGGCCGCGGCACTCGGTGCCGACGTCTGTGAGATCTACACCGACGTCGACGGCATCTTCAGCGCGGACCCACGGATCGTGCGCAACGCCCGCAAGCTCGACACGGTCACCTTCGAGGAGATGCTTGAGCTGGCGGCCTGCGGCGCCAAGGTATTGATGCTGCGCTGCGTGGAATACGCCCGCCGCTACGACATGCCGGTGCACGTCCGGTCGTCGTATTCGGACAAAATGGGCACCGTCGTTGTCGGATCGATCAAGGACATACCCATGGAAAGCCCCCTTCTGACCGGTGTCGCACACGACCGCAGCGAGGCCAAGGTGACCATCGTCGGGATCCCCGACATCCCGGGCTACGCGGCCAAGGTGTTCCGGGCCGTCGCCGACGCCGACGTGAACATCGACATGGTGCTGCAGAACGTATCCAAGGTCGAGGACGGCAGGACCGACATCACCTTCACCTGCTCCCGCGACAGCGGCCCCACCGCGGTGGCCAAGCTGGACGCGCTCAAAGACGAGATCGGCTTCACCCAGCTGCTCTATGACGACCACATCGGCAAGGTGTCGCTGATCGGCGCGGGCATGCGCACCCATCCCGGAGTCACGGCGACCTTCTGTGAAGCGCTGGCCGCCGTCGGCGTCAACATCGAGCTGATCTCCACGTCGGAGATCCGCATCTCGGTGCTGTGCCGCGACACCGAACTAGACAAGGCCGTCGTAGCGTTACATGAAGCATTCGGCCTCGGCGGCGAGGAGGAGGCCACCGTGTATGCGGGGACGGGTAGGTAATAGATGGTCGCGATTGGTGTAGTAGGGGCCACCGGTCAGGTGGGCCAGGTGATGCGCGTATTGCTCGAAGAGCGTGACTTCCCGGCGACGACCGTGCGGTTCTTCGCCTCCGCGCGCTCGCAGGGCCGCAAGCTCTCCTTCCGCGGCCAGGAGATCGAAGTCGAGGACGCCGCGACCGCCGACCCGAGCGGCCTGGACATCGCGTTGTTCTCCGCCGGCAGGACGATGTCGCTGGTGCAGGCGCCGCGGTTCGCCGCCGCCGGGGTGACCGTGATCGACAACTCGTCGGCGTGGCGCAAGGACCCCGATGTGCCGTTGGTGGTGTCGGAGGTGAACTTCGCGCGCGATGTCGCTGTCGGGGCCCGGTCTCTCAAGAAAGGCATCATCGCCAACCCGAACTGCACCACCATGGTGGCGATGCCGGTGCTCAAGGTGCTGCACGACGAAGCGCAGCTGGTGCGCATGGTGGCCTCGACCTATCAAGCGGTATCGGGCACCGGCGTGGCCGGGGTGGCGGAGTTGGCCGAGCAGTCACGCGCCGTCGTTGACGACGCCGAGCAGCTGGTGCACGATGGCGGCGCGCTGCAGTTCCCGGCGCCGAAGGCCTATGTCGCGCCCATCGCGTTCAACGTGGTGCCGCTGGCCGGATCGCTGATGGACGACGGCTCGGGGGAGACCGACGAGGACCAGAAGCTGCGCTCCGAAAGCCGCAAGATCCTGGGCATTCCCGACCTGCTGGTCAGTGGCACCTGTGTGCGGGTTCCGGTGTACACGGGACACTCGCTGTCGATCAACGCCGAGTTCGCGCGGCCGCTGTCGCCCGAGCGAGCCAGTGAACTGCTCGACGGCGCCCCCGGCGTGAAGCTGGTCGATCTGCCGACCCCGTTGGCCGCCGCCGGTGTCGACGAATCGCTGGTAGGCCGTATCCGTCGTGACCCTGGGGTACCGGACGGGCGTGGCCTGGCGCTGTTCGTCTCGGGCGACAACCTGCGCAAGGGGGCGGCGCTGAACACCATCCAGATCGCCGAGTTGCTGGCCTCTGAATTGTGACCCGTAGGTGAGCTGCGCCCGGGTCTCGTGGTCCTCGTTGCTCGCGCCGGTGTTGTGTTTGCTTGTCGTGCAGTCTGTTTGGGGTGCGTTTGGCGCCGCACACGCCGATCCGCCTGCGCCAATCCCCCAGCCAATCCTGCCGCCCCTGGCGCCGGGTCAGGTGTTGCGGATCGGTCCGACGGCTGGCACCGGAACCCCCACCGGTGACTACGGCATCGGCGCCACCGACCTGTGTGAGTTTGTCGCGTTCCCCAGCGAGCTGCTCCAGGTCTGTGGTGACAGCTTCGCCGGCCAGGGTGTTGGGTTCGGTGGCTGGCACTCGCCAATCGCACTGCACGTCGACACTTCGTCGATCGACGATCCCGCTGGGGTGCGCTACACCGGCGTCACCGGGATCAGCAAACCGCTGCTGGCCGATCCCACGCCGCCGGGGGACTCGCAGCTGCCGGCCGGGGTGGTGCAGATCAACCGTCGCAACTATCTGATGGTGACCACGACAAAGAACCTGACGCCGCAGAACTCACGGCTGGTCATGGCGGAACCGGCGCGCGGCGGCTGGCAGACCGTTGCCGGGTCCCGGCGCGACGCCTCTTACCAGAACGGCTCGCAGACGCAGATCAGTGGGTACTACGACCCGATCCCCACCCCCGATTCGCCGAGCGGCTGGGTGTACATCGTGGCCAACAGTTTCACCCGCAGAGATCCGGTGGTGCTGTACCGGGCCACCCCGCAGACGTTCACCGACCGGTCCCGGTGGCAGGGCTGGGCGGCCGGACCCAGCGGCGGTTGGAACAAGCGGCCGACGCCGCTGTGGCCCGACATGGTAGGCGAGATGTGCATTCGCCAGATCGACGGCGCGACGGTGCTGTCTTATTTCAACGCCAGCACGGGCAACATGGAGGTCCGCGTCGCGAACGACCCGACGTTGCTGGGCGATGCGCCGGTGACCACGGTGGTGCAGCACGACGAGTGGCCCGATCCGGCGGAAAGCCTGCCGCCGTCATACGACAATCGGCTCGCGCAACCGTACGGTGGGTACGTCTCGCCCGGTTCTACCCTTGGTGAGCTGCGGATTTTCGTCAGCCAGTGGGACACGCGGGCCAGGGTCAGCGCGCCCTACCGGGTGATCCAGTTCGCCGTCAACCCGTTCAAACCCTGATCCGGGGCCTAATTTTCGGCCCAAGCAATAGGTCCGTCGAAGCCGAGCGTTCTCGCCATGTCGCGGTAGCGGTCCCGGAAGTTCTTCATTCCCAACTGCAATGCCCGCCACCAAGTGGGCTGACGCGGCCGTGGATCTTCGTCGCGGCCAGCACCTGCGCCGTCTGCACAGTCGGGCCGTAGGCGACGGCGTACTCATTGCCTTGGCCGACGGCGACAGCCATGCAAGTCTTGGTGCTTCCGGCGAGTTGGCAGCCGGTCGGGAACTTCGCCTGGCAGTCCGCCATCGCATGCTGCTCGGCATCAGACTCGGTGTAGGCGTTGGTGTAAAAGAATGGCTCGGTCTTGGCGCTCATCGAGCCGGAGTTCACCGCTCCCGCCATCCATGTGGCCGCGGCGTGTGCCGGCGTAGCTAGAGCCACCGCGCTTGCTAGGACGAGCGGGCCGCCTGCGGCCAGCGGCAAGATCCTGCGGGCAGCCGTTTTCCCAATGTGCGTTGCCATTTGACTTGTCCTTTCTGTCGTTGTGGTGTGGCGCCCCGCAGTGGTCACGGACAACATGTGCTTGTCCTCACGCGACAGATCGACCGGAACTGCTGCTGGCGGTTGAGGCAGTGTGCCCGCGCCCGATATCCAGGCGTGTGCTCGGTGAGCAAACCGATAGCCCATGGTTTAATACTATTACGTACTTAACGCATGTTCTATAAGCATCTAATAAACTTTGAGTATTTCGCACGGGCGCCCGCAATCTGTTCGGGCGGTGACTGCCGCGGCACTAAGAGGTGAGCCCTTGGCGCTTGCGGCCGCATGGAGTTGATCGATCTGCGCTGCCGCTGGACGGAAAGGAGAAGATCCCCCATGGCTCCCGCCCACGCTCGGGTCCGTCCACGGACCCATCTCTGCGAACTAGTGCTGAAGGCGCTAGCAACATGAAAAGATGCCGTGTAGCCGCGGCCATTCAGCCGGTGGATCAAGAAGACGCCGCGAGAACACGAATTGCCAGCGCCGCGGGATGTTGGATGTTGGGGGACGTATGCAGACAGCCACATCGTTTGCAGACCCCGCAAACGGCGCGTCATTCATACCTTTGGATGTCTCCGAGCTCGAACTCGCGCGCATCGACGCCGATGCGAGAGCTCGCACCGAGGACGTGAGGGAAAGCCTTGCCCAATACGCGTGGAAGAGTGCTCGCAGGTTAATGACGCGTGAGTGCGTGTACCAGCCACGGGCCGCACAATGACCCTCCGGCAGCTCGATATCCCGGCGAGTCAGTGGCGCGTTCAAGACATCACTGCAGTGCGCGATGCTTTGGCCAATGTTGACACTGATCCGGAGCTGGCCCGAGCCTGGCGCGGATCGGTTGTCCTGAGCTTCGCAGAGGCACCGGAGAGTTATCCGTACCTGAATCCGGAGATTGCTGCCTTCTTACAAAATGTGTATTCAGAGTTCCCCTATCTCTTGTACTTTTTGAATCCAGATCGGGAGAGTGGTGCGCTTGACAGCTTCTTCGCGTCAATCGGCGCGCTGGCCGAAACCCCAGCCGGGGTATGGGTCGTCTGGTCCGATGATGTCGCAACGGCGTTCTTCGCAGCACTCGCCGCGGCCGCCGAGTTTGCGATCAATCGAGGCGATGACTGGGTCGCCGTTATCAAGGGTTACGAGTACGACGAAAGCCAATCGAGGTTTTCGGAGATACGCGAGATTCTCGTCACTCGTGGAGTCATACCGGCGTGAACCGATCTAAACGCCGTGGCTCAGCTCGCCGCCAACCCGTTCCAGCCAGCCTGGCGATACTGCCAGGTTAGGGCCGGTTTTTAGCTCACAGCTGCTACTTAAGTAGCGCACAGCCGTAACTATTGTTTACCCATGCATCATGCGTCTCATGAGTGAAACATCTGAAACCCCAACCGTGCGGTCCTCGACCGCAACAGCGCCGGCGCCACCGCCAGCAGAGGTGGCGCCATACCGGACCCCCAGGGTCTTTCAATTCGCGGCGTGGGTCGCCATCGTCGCCGGCATCGTGTTCATCGTCGCGGTCATCTTCTTCACCGGCTACAGCCTCGGAAGACATGCGGGTCACGGTGGCTTCCACCACGGTCACCACAAGCACCACGCGATGATGATGCACCCGAGGTTCCACCCGGGTGGTCCAGGTGGACCTGGTGGACCTGCGGCGACCCCGCCGGGTGGAGCACCGTCCGTGACCCCCGGGCCCGGCGGACCCGGTCAGATCCCGTCGTCGGTGGCTCCATCCCGAACGGCCACGCCGTAGAGCGATCCCAATAGAAAACGTGCTCACAGGGGTGATAGGAGGACCCCGGGGGGTCAGTAACCCACCACTAGTGGCCCGGCGCTCGCCCGAGCGCCGGGCCACGCATCATGAAGTGACCGGCACCTAACTGCCGCATCTCAATTCACAGCAACTTTGTTGCCGGAACCTGTTACGGCGCAGACGGGCCTGGGCAATATTCAAAGCATGAGCGAAACACCCGAACCCCAGCCGACTTCCGTCGCCGCAGCTCCGCCACCACCGCCACCGCCGCCGCCGCCGCAGGCCAAGCCGCCCAGGCTCTACGCAGCCGCAGCGTGGGTTGTGATTGTCGCCGGGATCATTTTCATCTTGTCGGTCATATTCTTTTCCGGCGCCATAATTCTCGGGCACAACTACCGCTGTCATCACCTGCACCACGGCATGTTCAGACCCGGCGATCCGGGAGGCCCGTGGGGCCCGCCGATGGGGTACGGACCGTGGCAGCCCGGTGTCCCGGGCGGACCTGGTGGCCCCGGCATGGCTCCTCCGCCTTTCGGCGGACCCGGTGGTCCGGGTGGTCCCGGCCAGTTGCCGACGACCGCCCCTCCGGCTCCCAGCAGTCCGTCGCCGCGGCCCTAACCGGTAGCCGGGCGTAACGCCATACATATCTTTGACTGGTTCCAGTAAAGGAGCATACTGAGTTGTGTGACCTTTGGGTCGCGCGACTACCAGTCCGGTGCCCTGCTTGGGGGCGCCGGGCCGCGGGGTGTCAGGCTGAAAGTGCTTGACGCCCATACGCTTTCGGTCGCAAACGGCGGTGTCCGTGTATTAGGTGGCGTGCGCATAGCCGAATCGGCATGCCGCCCCGGGCTTTCCGTGAACTCAGCCAGTCAAATCAGCCCCAGTTAGCGAGGAGATAGCGAATGACCGACTCCTACACCACCACTGACGGCGGCAGCCCCGCACCCAGTGATGACCAGTCGTTGACGATCGGCCCCGACGGTCCGATCCTGCTGCAGGACCACTACCTGATCGAACAGATGGCCATGTTCAATCGGGAACGCATTCCGGAGCGCCAACCGCACGCCAAAGGCGGCGGCGCGTTCGGCCACTTCGAGGTGACCAACGACGTCAGCAAATACACCAGGGCCGCGGTGTTTCAGCCGGGCACCAAGACGGACATGCTGGCCAGGTTCTCCACCGTCGCCGGTGAGCGGGGCAGCCCAGACACCTGGCGGGATCCGCGTGGGTTCGCGTTGAAGTTCTACACGACCGAGGGCAACTTCGACATGGTCGGGAACAACACGCCGATCTTCTTCATGCGCGACCCGCTGAAGTTCCAGCACTTCATCCGCTCCCAAAAGCGCCTGCAGGCCAGCAACGTGCGCGACAACAACATGCAGTGGGACTTCTGGAGCCTCTCGCCGGAGTCGGCGCACCAGGTGACCTGGCTGATGGGGGATCGCGGTATTCCCAAGACCTGGCGGAACATGAACGGCTACAGCAGCCACACCTACAGCTGGATCAACGCCGCCGGCGAGATCTTCTGGGTGAAGTACCACTTCATCACTGATCAGGGCATCGACTTCCTGACCCAGGAGGACGCCGATCGGCTGGCCGGCGAGGACGGCGACTACCACCAGCGCGACCTGTACGAGGCGATCGAGCGCGGCGACTTCCCGCGCTGGACGCTCAAGGTGCAGGTCATGCCGTTCGAGGAGGCCAAGACCTACCGGTTCAACCCGTTCGACTTGACGAAGGTGTGGCCGCACGGCGACTACCCGTTGATCGATGTCGGCAAGATGACGCTGGACCGTAACGTCACCGACTACCACACCGAGATCGAGCAGGCCGCCTTCGAGCCGAACAACATCGTGCCCGGCACCGGGTTGAGCCCGGACAAGATGCTGCTCGCTCGCGGCTTCTCCTACTCCGACGCGCACCGGGCAAGGCTGGGCACCAATTACAAGCACATCCCGGTCAATTCGCCGAAGGTGGAGGTGAACAGCTACTCCAAGGACGGGGCGATGCGGATGCACAACGCGTCGGATCCGGTGTATGCGCCCAATTCCTACGGTGGGCCGAAGGCCGACCCGGCGCGTGCTGCGGAGGTGCGGTGGATGGCCGACGGCGAGATGGTCCGCGCCGCCTACACATTGCGTCCCGATGACGACGACTGGGGACAGCCCGGCACCATGGTGCGCGAGGTGCTCGACGACGCCGCGCGGGACCGGTTGGCGCACAACATCATTGGGCACGTGTCCAAGGGCGTCAAGGAGCCGGTGCTGTCACGGGTGTTCGACTACTGGCGCAACGTGGACGTCGACCTAGGCAAGAAGGTCGAGGAGGGGGTCCGGGCCAACCTGGGGCAGTAGGAGGCGGGCGCCGGGCCTGGCATGATCGAGCCCATGACCATTGAAGTCGTTTACACCACGGAATCCACGGCGACCGGCGGCGGCCGCGACGGCCACGTGAAGTCGGCGGATGGCCGCATCGACCTCGAGACCCGGCCGCCGAAGGTGATGGGTGGCAGCGGTGAGGGCACCAATCCCGAGCAGCTGTTCTCCGCCGGTTACGCCGCCTGTTTCCTGGGTGCGCTGCGCCTGGTCGCGGGCATGTCGAAGGTCAAGCTCGACGACGCCACCAGCGTCACCGTCGAGATCGGATTCGGTAAGGACTCCGAGGGCGGATTCGGGATCACCGGCAAGATCGTCGGCTACCTGCCGGGCCTGGAAGAAAGTGCCGCCGAGGACCTGGTGGAGCAGGCTCATCAGGTGTGCCCGTACTCGAAAGCCACCCGGGGCAACATCGACGGCGACCGCTCGGCCAAGGTCTAGCGCGGTCGGAAGCGATGCGGATCTCCGCCGCGGCGGTGAGCGTCGGTCTGGCTCTTGGGGGAGCGCTGTCGGCCCCGGTCGCGGTTGCCAACCCGTCCGAGCCGGGGGTGGTGTCCTACGCGGTCCTCGGCAAGGGGTCGGTCGGCAATATCGTCGGCGGACCGATGGGGTGGGAGTCGGTGTTCGCCCAGCCGTTCCAGGGGTTCTGGGTTGATCTGCCGGTATGCAACAACTGGGCGGACATCGGGTTGGCCGAGGTGTACGACGACCCCGACCTGGCGTCGTTCAACGGTGCCACCACACAGACGTCCGCCACCGATCAAACCCACTACGTCAAGCAGGCGATCGGGGTATTCGCCACCAACGATGCCGCGGGCCGGGCTTTCCATCGGGTGGTGGACCGAACCGTGGGTTGCTCGGGACAGACAACCGCGATGCACCTGGATAACGGGACCACGCAGGTGTGGTCGTTCGACGGCGGGCCGGCGAGCGGTACCGACGCGAATTGGACCAAGCAAGAAGCGGGCACCGATCGTCGGTGCTTTGATCAAACCCGGCTGCGTGAAAATGTGTTGCTGCAGGCCAAGGTCTGCCAATCTGGCAACGCCGGTCCCGCGGTCAACGTGCTGGCCGGGGCGATGCAAAACGCGCTGGGCCAGTAGTCCGGGTGGATTTGGGTATTCGTGTAAGCCGTGGCTCCAAAACCAGCGGAAACAGGAATATGTCGGTGCGGTCTGTTAGATGAAGTGGTGGCGGCTATCGTTCCGGTAGCTGCGCAACCAAGAGGTCCGCGACACTTGCCCGTGCCCGGAGGGATCGTGATATGACGCTCGCCGCTGCCACCGCCGCGGCCTCGCAGCTGGATACCGCCCGCCCCGCCGAAGCGGAGATGGCCAGTTCCTCGACAGCCGCGCAGTACATCGCCGAGAGCTGTCTGATCGATGCCCCGCTCGGGCGTGTCGGTCTCGAGATGGAGGCGCACTGTTTCGACCCGGCCGATCCGTACCGCAGGCCGAGTTGGGACGAAATCACCGAGGCCATCGAATGCCTCCCCGCACTGCCGGGCGGCAGCGCGGTCACCGTTGAGCCCGGCGGCGCCGTCGAACTATCCGGCCCGCCCGCGGACGGCGTTGCGCCCGCGATCGATGCGATGAACAGTGACCAGGTTGTGCTGCGGTCTGCCTTCGCCGACGCAGGGCTGGGGCTGGTTTTTCTGGGTGCGGACCCGCTTCGGCCGCCCAAGCGCGTCAACCCGGGCGCGCGCTACCGCGCCATGGAGCAGTTCTTCGCCGCCTGCGATTCCGGGGAGGCGGGTGCGTCGATGATGACATCGACGGCCTCGGTCCAGGTCAATCTGGACGCCGGGCCGCAGGCCGGGTGGGCGGCGCGGGTGCGGCTGGCGCACGCCTTGGGGCCCACGATGATCGCGATCACCGCCAACTCTCCGATGCTGCGCGGCGAGTTTTCCGGTTGGGTCTCCACCCGGCAGCGAGTGTGGGGCCAGATGGACTCCGCGCGTTGCGGGCCGATCCTGGGCGCCAGTGGCGACGACCCCGGGACGGACTGGGCGCGCTACGCGCTGAAGGCACCGGTGATGTTGGTGAACAACCCGGACGCCGTGGCGGTCACGCATTGGGTGCCCTTCACCGACTGGGTGGACGGCCGAGTGCTGCTCGGCGATCGCCGTCCGACGACCGCCGACCTGGAATATCACCTGACTACCCTGTTCCCGCCGGTGCGGCCACGGCAGTGGCTGGAAATCCGCTACCTCGACAGCGTGCCGGATGCCTTCTGGCCCGCAGTGGTGTTCACGCTCGTCGCCCTGCTCGACGACCCGGCCGCCGCCGACATCGCGGCGGAGGCCGTCGAACCGGTGGCCACCGCGTGGGATAACGCAGCCCGGCTCGGTCTGAGTGATCGGCGGCTGTACGAGGCGGCCAACCGATGTGTGGCAGTCGCCGCCGAGAAGGCACCCGCAGAGCTCAGCGACGCGATGGAGCGACTGGTCCGCAGCGTCGAAAAGGGCCGCAGCCCCGGAGACGATTTTGCCGACCAGGTGATCGACCAGGGCATCGCCGCTACGGTCGCGCAGTTGGCGCAAGGGGGGCTGTGACTTCCCGGCAAAGGATCGCCGACGACTTGACGCGGGCGCGAACGCGGACGTTGCGGCTGGTCGATTTTGACGACGCCGAACTTTGTCGTCAGTACGACCCGTTGATGAGCCCACTGGTGTGGGACCTGGCGCACATCGGTCAGCAGGAAGAACTGTGGCTGTTGCGAGGCGGTGACCCGAGTCGGCCCGGGATTTTGCCGCCGGCCGTCGAGGGTCTCTACGACGCGTTCGAACACTCCCGCGCGAGTCGCGCCGAGTTGCCCCTGCTGTCCCCGGAGCGGGCGCGGTCATATTGCCGGACCGTGCGTTCCGCCGCGCTGGATGCCCTCGACGCGCTGCCGCAGGATGATGGCGACTTTGTGTTCGGAATGGTGGTCAGCCACGAAAATCAGCACGACGAAACCATCCTGCAGGCACTGAACCTGCGCACCGGTGCGCCGTTGTTGTCCGACACTCCCGTCCGGCCCGCGGGCCGGCCACGACTGGCCGGCACATCGGTACTGGTGCCTGGGGGCTCGTTTGTGCAAGGCGTGGACGCCGGAAGCGAACCCTACTCGTTGGACAACGAACGACCCGCCCACATCGTCGACGTGCCGGCGTTCCGGATTGGCCGGGTTCCGGTCACCAACGGCGAGTGGCAGCACTTCATCGACGACGGCGGCTACACCGAGCCGCGCTGGTGGTCCACGCGCGGCTGGCAGCATCGCCAGGGCGCCGGCCTGACCGCCCCGCAATTCTGGGGTTCCGACCACCGGACGCGCACCCGGTTCGGCCACGTCGAAGAGATTCCCGCCGACGAGCCGGTACAGCACGTCTCGTTCTTCGAGGCGGCGGCTTACGCGGCCTGGGTCGGTGCCCGGTTGCCCACCGAGACGGAATGGGAGAAGGCCTGCGCCTGGGACCCGGCGACCAACAGCAGGCGCCGGTACCCGTGGGGCGCTGATGCGCCGTCGGAAGCACACGCCAACCTGGGTGGCACCGCCCTGCGTCCGGCACCGGTCGGCGCCTACCCGGCCGGCGCATCGGCCTACGGAGTCGAGCAGATGCTCGGCGATGTCTGGGAGTGGACCGCCTCACCGCTGCGACCCTGGCCAGGATTTGTCCCGATGATCTACCAGCGATACTCGCAGCCATTCTTCGACGGCGACTATCGGGTGCTACGGGGCGGATCGTGGGCGGTGGAGTCCGCCATCCTGCGGCCCAGCTTCCGCAACTGGGATCACCCCTACCGTCGTCAGATCTTCTCCGGCGTCCGGTTGGCGTGGGACGTCTGATGTGCCGTCATCTCGGCTGGCTCGGGCGCGAGGTCACGCTTTCCGCGCTGGTGCTGGACCCGCCGCATTCTTTGCGGGTGCAGTCCTATGCCCCGCGTCGGCAAAAGCACGGGCTGATGAACGCCGACGGTTGGGGGGTCGGGTTCTTCGACGCCGGGGTGCCGCGGCGCTGGCGCAGCCCCGCGCCGCTGTGGGGCGACGTGTCGTTCGACTCGGTAGCGCCGGCGCTGCGCAGCCACTCCGTGGTGGCCGCGGTGCGCTCGGCGACCGTCGGCATGCCGATCGAAGCCAGCGCAACCGCGCCGTTCACCGACGGCCAGTGGTTGCTGTCGCACAACGGTATTGTCGACCGCGCCGTGTTGCCGGCCAGTGCGTCGGCCGAATCAGTCTGCGACAGCGCGATACTCGCGGCCACCATCTTCGCACGTGGGCTGGACGTGCTGGGCGACACCATCGCCGAGATAGGGGCGGCCGATCCAGACGCCCGACTCAATGTGTTGGCGGCCAACGGTTCTCGGTTGCTGGCCACCGTCTGGGGCGACACGTTGTCCATCCTGCGCCGGGCCGACGGGGTGGTGCTGGCCAGCGAGCCGTATGACGACGTCTACGACTGGGAGGACGTGCCCGACCGTCACCTCGTGGAAGTCACCGCAAAGGGTGTCACATTCACTTCCCTGGATCCCGCTGGATCTCCGAAAGGACCTTGATGACGCTATCCCTGGCGAACCACCTCGCCGCCGACTCCGCGTATCACGCGTTGCGCCGCGACGTGTTCGACGGCCTGCAGAAGACACCGAAGTCGTTGCCGCCCAAATGGTTCTACGATTCGGTGGGCAGCGACCTGTTCGACCAGATCACCCGGTTGCCTGAGTACTACCCGACGCGCGCCGAGGCCGAGATCCTGCGTGTGCGGTCGGCCGAAGTGGCATCCGCCAGCGAAGCCGATACCCTGGTCGAACTGGGCGCCGGGACATCGGAGAAGACCCGGTTGCTGCTGAACGCGCTGCGCGATCGCGGATCGCTGCGCGGATTCGTGCCGTTCGACGTCGATGCCGGCATGCTGTCGGCGACCGCGACCGCCATCCAGCGCGAATACCCGGGCGTCGAGATCAACGCTGTTTGCGGCGATTTCGAGGAGCACCTGACCGAGATTCCCGGCGGCGGGCGACGATTGTTCGTGTTCTTGGGGTCGACGATCGGCAATTTCACGCCGGAACCGCGCGCGGAGTTCCTGGCAACCTTGGCCGGGGTGATGGCGCCGGGGGACAGCCTGCTGCTGGGCACCGACCTGGTCAAGGGCACCGACCGGCTGGTGCGCGCCTATGACGATGCCGCGGGGGTGACGGCCCAGTTCAATCGCAATGTGCTCGCGGTGATAAATCGGGAACTCGATGCGGATTTCGAGGTCGACGCCTATCAGCACGTCGCCCGCTGGAACACCGAAGAGGAGCGAATCGAGATGTGGCTGCGGTCCGAGAGCAGCCAGCGGGTGCGGGTCGGTGCGCTCGACCTGACCGTCGACTTCGCGGCCGGTGAAGAGATGCTCACAGAAGTATCGTGCAAGTTCCGCCCGGACGGGGTGGGCGCCGAATTGGCCGGGGCGGGATTGCGTCAGACCCGGTGGTGGACAGACGAGGCCGGCGACTTCGGGCTGTCGCTGGCGCTCAAGTGAGCCAAAGCGACGAGCTCGCGCAGCGATGGCGCGCTGCCCGCCGCCCGGTCGCCGGGCTGCATCTGGACAGTGCCGCCTGCTCGCGCCAGAGTTTCGTGGTGATCGAGGCCACCGCCGAACACGCGCGGTTCGAGGCCGAGGTTGGTGGGTATGTCGCTGCCGAAGCCGCCACACCGGTGCTCGACGCAGGACGGGCCGCGGTTGCCGCGCTGTGCGGCATGCCCGTCGCCGAGGTGGTGTTCACCACCGGTTCGCTCAACGCGCTGGATCTGCTGCTCGGCAGCTGGCCGGCGGAGAGCCGGACGCTGGCTTGCCTGCCCGGCGAATACGGTCCCAACCTGGCCGTGATGTCCGCCCACGGATTCACCGTGCGCACGCTGCCGACACTCGACGACGGCAGGCTGGCGCTCGACGACGCGGCGTACCAACTGGACGCCGACCCGCCCGATCTGGTCCACCTGACCCCGGTGGCCAGCCATAGCGGTGTGGTGCAGCCGTTGGCGATGATGGCGAAACTCTGCGGTGAGCTGGGGTTGCCGCTGGTCGTGGACGCCGCGCAGGCGCTGGGCCTAGTGGACTGCGCGGTGGGGGCGGACGTGACGTATTCGTCGTCGCGCAAGTGGATCGCCGGGCCGCGCGGTGTGGGCGTGCTGGCCGTGCAGCCCGACCTGATGGAGCGGTTGCGTCCGAGGCTACCGGCACCGGATTGGTTGCCGCCGCTGACGGTGGCCCAGCAACTTGGCTTCGGCGAAGCCAATATTGCTGCGCGAGTGGGGTTTTCGGTGGCACTGGGGGAACATTTGGCATATGGACCCGAGGCTGTGCGCGCACGTCTGGCTGAGTTGGGCGGCGTCAGCCGGACCGTGCTGGCCGATGTGCCCGGGTGGGCGGTGGTCGAAGAGGTCGAAGAGCTGAGTGCGATCACCACCCTGGCCGCGGTCGACGGTGCCGACCCGCGCGCGGTGCGGGAATGGTTGCTCGCCGAACGGCGGATCCTGACCACCTACGCCGGGGTGGAGCGGGCGCCGCGGGAACTGACCGCGCCGGTGCTGCGGATCTCGCCGCACGCGGACACCACGAGCGAGGACCTGGAGACTTTCGCCGAGGCACTGATCGCGGCGACCGCGGCGACCGCCGCGTAACTCACTCCCCGAGCTAGGGGCACCGCCCGCTTGCGGGGGACACGCCAGCGTGGCGGTGGCCGCCGAGGCAGGGATGTCGCCGGCAGGGGTGTCAGCTGGCCTTGTGCGCCGTCACCAGGTAGGCGGGAAGCTTCATCCGGCCCTTTTCGTCGCGGTCGTGCGGCGGAAACTCGAACGGCGCGTTGGTGACCGGGGGAATATTCGCGTGGACATACGCCGGCCGAATCTCATCGACCTCCCAATACTTGCTCACCGCGGCGCGCAACTCGTCCTCATCGACTTCGTTTGGCTTTGTTTCCATCTCGGCGGGGAAGGCGCCCTTGGCGAATACCAGCACGTAGTAGCTGGCACCCGGGGCCGCCGCGCGGTGTACCGAGCCCAGATAGCCGTCTCGGCCCTCCACCGGCAGCGAGTGAAAGAGCGTGCTGTCAACCACCGTGTTGAACCGGCCGTCATAGCCGGTAAACGAGGTGATATCGGCCTGCTCGAAGCTGGCGTTGGTCAAGCCGCGTTCTTGGGCGGCCTTGGTGGCCGCCGCGATGGCGGTGGGCGTGAGATCGATGCCCACCACGGTGTAGCCCTCGGCGGCCAGCGCCAACGACAGCTCGGCGAACCCGCAGCCCGCATCCAGCACATCACTACGGAATTTGCCTGCCGCGATCAGTGCGGCCAGCTCGGGTTGCGGCTCACCGATATTCCACGGCGGCGGCCCTTCGAACTCCGCCTCTTCGCGGTACACACTGTCCCAGTCCATTACTTCAGGTGACATAGTTCCCAACGTACGCGCGGCTAGAGCCCCCAGGTGTGCACTGGCTGGTTGGCGTGCATGTGCTCGCAGTACCGCCGGAGCATCTCCGCGAGTGCCTGGGGCCGCGTCATTCCACTGTCCTGCAAGGCCCGCACCGTGGACACCTGCCAGCTTGCGCCGTTGCGGCCGGTCTTGGCGCGGCCCTCGATGACGCCGAGAAACCGGTCACGCACCTCGGCGGCGACACCCCACCGACGCAGTCCCTCGTGGGCTATCGGCAGCAACGTATGCAACACCAAGTGCTGCGGGGTCACTTCGCCCAGGCCTGGCCAGTGCAGCCGGGCATCCATGCCGGTGCGCGCTGCCTCGAGGAAATTTGCGTGTGCCGCAGCGAAACTCATCCTGGTCCACAGCGGGGGTTCCTCTTCGGACAAGCAGCGCAGCACGCCGTAGTAGAAGGCCGAATTCGCAAGCATGTCAATGACAGTCGGCCCGGCCGGCAAGACCCGGTTCTCCAGCCGCAGATGTGGGCGTCCACCAACAACGTCGTACACGGGTCGGTTCCACCGGTACACGGTGCCGTTGTGCAGGCGCAATTCGGCCAGTTGCGGGATGCGTCCGGCGGCCAGCTCGGCGACCGGATCTTCGTCGGACACCTCGGGTAGCAGGGATGGGAAGTAGCGGACGTTCTCTTTGAACAGGTCGAGGACGGAGCTGATCCAACGTTCGCCGAACCATACCCGCGGTCGCACGCCTTGGGTCTTGAGCTCCTCGGGCCGGGTGTCGGTGGACTGCGCGAACAGTTCGATACGGGTTTCAGACCACAGCTGGTGTCCGAAGAAGTAGGGCGAGTTCGCGCCCAGCGCCAGCTGCGGGCCGGCCAGCACCTGAGCTGCGTTCCAGTAGGCGCCGAAGTCCGCAGGAGCTAACTGCAAATGCAATTGCATGCTGGTGCAAGCGGATTCGGGTGCGATGGACGCGGCGTGCCACCTCAGCGGCTCGGGGCCGGCGATGTTGATCGGGATGTCTTCACCGCGCGCGTTGAAGATCGAGGCGTTCAGGGCTGCGTAGCGCGTTGACTCGCTCATCCAGTTGTCGGTCAGATGTTCGGGCATGAGCGTGGGCAGGATGCCGATCATCACGATGTGGGCGCCGCCGGAGCTGGCCTTGGTCTCGGCATCGTTAAGGCTGGCGCGCACTTCTGCTTCGAGGTCCAGGCCCGTGTGTCCGGGCAGCGGCCGCGGTGGCACATTGAATTCGATGTTGTAGGCACCTAATTCGGCTTGGTAGGCCGGATCCGCGATGGCGTCGAGCACGTAGCGATTCGACATCGCGGGCTGGTAGTCGGCGTCGACGAGGTTGCATTCGATCTCCATGCCGGTCAGCGGACGGTTGGAGTCGAACCGGGATTGCGCAAGCATCGTCTCGAGGACATCCAGGCACAGTCGCACCTTGCGCCGGTATTCCCGCCGCTGTGTGCGGTTATACGTGGTGCGCTTGACCTCTTCGCCCACACCGCCGATGCAACAGGGTTACCGTCGGTAGCGCAAGTGAGACGATTGCCCGGAGTGTCCGATCTCACCCCGAGGAGCGCAGTTGGCCCAGTCCGCTGATTTCGTAGCTGCCATCGACCAGGGCACCACCAGCACCCGCTGCATGATTTTCGATCATGACGGCACCGAGGTGGCTCGCCACCAGCTTGAGCATGAGCAGATCCTGCCTCGCGCCGGCTGGGTCGAGCACAGTCCGATCGAGATCTGGGAGCGCACCAGCTCGGTGCTGATGTCCGTGCTGAACGCCACCGATATCACACCGAAAGATATTGCAGCGCTCGGAATTACGAATCAGCGCGAGACGACGCTGGTGTGGAATCGGCGCACCGGACGGCCGTATTACAACGCGATCGTCTGGCAGGACACCCGTACCGACCGCATCGCCTCGGCGCTGGAACGCGATGGCCGTGGTGAGGTGATCCGCCGCAAGGCGGGCTTGCCGCCGGCGACCTATTTTTCCGGCGGGAAGCTGCAGTGGATCCTGGAGAACGTCGATGGCGTGCGCGATGCCGCCGAGCGCGGCGACGCCCTGTTCGGCACCCCCGACACCTGGGTGTTGTGGAATTTGACTGGCGGTCCGCGGGGTGGCCTGCATGTCACCGATGTCACCAACGCCAGCCGGACCATGCTGATGAATTTGGAGACGCTGGACTGGGACGACGAGCTGTTGTCGTTTTTCTCTATCCCGCGGGAGATGCTGCCGAAGATCGCGCCGTCGTCGGCGCGGCAACCCTACGGCGTCACCGTGGACACGGGGCCCGTCGGCGGTGAGGTTCCGGTCACCGGCGTTCTCGGCGACCAGCATGCCGCGATGGTCGGTCAGGTGTGTCTGGATGCGGGCGAGGCGAAAAACACCTACGGCACCGGTAATTTTCTGCTGCTGAACACCGGTGAGACGATCGTGCGCTCGGATCACGGCCTGCTGACCACCGTTTGCTACCAGTTCGGGGATGCCAAACCCGTGTATGCGCTCGAGGGTTCGATCGCGGTGACCGGCTCGGCGGTGCAATGGCTGCGTGATCAACTGGGCATCATCAGTGGCGCCGCGCAAAGCGAGGCGCTGGCCCGTCAGGTCGCCGACAACGGCGGGGTGTATTTCGTGCCTGCGTTTTCAGGGTTGTTCGCCCCGTACTGGCGATCCGATGCCCGCGGCGCGATCGTGGGGCTGTCGCGGTTCAACACCAATGCCCACTTGGCTCGCGCGACGCTGGAGGCGATCTGTTACCAAAGCCGCGATGTGGTGGACGCGATGGCGGCAGATTCCGGGGTGCGCCTTGAGGTGTTGAAGGTCGATGGCGGCATCACCGCCAATGACCTGTGCATGCAGATTCAGGCCGACGTGCTGGGCGTGGACGTGGTGCGGCCGGTGGTCGCCGAGACCACCGCGCTGGGTGCCGCCTATGCGGCGGGCCTGGCGGTCGGGTTCTGGGCCGACCCGTCCGATCTGCGGGCCAATTGGCAGGAGGGCAAGCGCTGGACGGCGACGTGGGACGACGACAAGCGCGCCGAGGGATATGCAGGCTGGCGTAAGGCGGTGCAACGGACCCTGGATTGGGTTGATGTGTCCTAATCCAGGGCCCGCTGCAGCGGTCTAGTAGGGGTCAGTCCTCGCCGAGGATGCCGTAGACCTCGCGTCGCGCATTGTTGAGGATCTCGACGATGCGCTGCTGCTGTTCTTCGGTCGCGGTGTGCGCGGACTGCGCGACCGCGCCGAACAGCTGGCCAATGGCCGCCCGCAGGTTCACCTGTCCCGGGTCGGCGCCCTCCGTGATCTCGTCCCACGGTGGGGTCTCGACCTTCTCGGCGGCCTCCCGGCCCGTGTCGGTCAGCTCGAAAAGCTTCTTGCTGCCATCGGTTTCGCTGGCGGTGATGAGGCCTTCGTCGTCCAACAGCTGCAACGTCGGGTACACCGAGCCGGGGCTCGGCTTCCACAGCCCGTTGCTGCGTTCGGCGATCTGCTGGATCATCTCGTAGCCGTGCATCGGCCGCTCGGCCAGCAGCTTCAGGATGGCGGCCCGCACGTCGCCGCGCTTGCCACGGCCGGGGCCACCACGGCCCCATCCGCCGCGCCTGCCGCCGCGGCCGAAACCGGGGCCGAAACCGGGGCCGAAGCCGGGGCCGAAGCCGGGGCCGAAGCCGGGGCCGAACCCGGGGCCGAAGCCCCTGCCACCGGGGTGTTCGCGAAGGTGTTCGCGGAATTCGTGTCGGGCTTGCTTCCGTGCGGCGTGCAGAGCACGTCGGTCCACGGGGCCAGGCCCGATGCCGAATCCGAAGCCCGGCCGGCCGGTGAATTCTCCGCCGCCGGGAATGAATGGGTTGCTCATGTCTGTAGTCCTTGGGTCTCAGGGAAGCGCCTGTGCGCTCCCGGTGTATCACAGAATATCACGATATATCGTAATCTATCGAGATGCAACCCGCGACGTCACGGCCTGTTTGCATCCGGTCACGGGCGGGTAGCACCTGTCGGGTGAACGGCAATGATCGCAACCTGGCGGTTGACCACGGCGCCGGCAGCGCAACCGAGTCCGCGCAGGTCGAACGCCGCCGCGGCGCGACCGTGTGGCCATGGGTCAACTGGGGGCTGGCGCTGACCACGGTGCCGGCCGCCGCGATCGTGATGCTCTTTGCGCTGGGCGCTGTGATGAGCACCGATGCCTGCAGCGATCGCCAGTGTCCCGATCTGGGCCGCGGGGGCATTGACTTCGGCGTCGCGTTCTACGGTGCACCGGCGGTGGCGTTGGTGGTCATCGTCATATCGTTTTTCACCGCGAAGCGGAAAGGCGGCATCGTGGTCCCGCTGTGTGGATGGGCGCTCCTGATAGCCGACGTCGTCGTCATGGCGGCCACGGTCGCCCAGTAGTCCTAGCGCGGAGGCAGTTTCACCACCTGATTGTTGTGCGGGTCGGTGATGTAGACGTTGCCCCGCGGTATCCACCGCCACGGCTTCGCGGCCATACAGACCGGGAACCGGCAGCGCGACCCGGTCACGATGTCACTACGTCGCATGCCATGGGCGCCCGACCTCAGTGCGGCGGCGAGAATCCGCCCGAGAATTCACCAGAGTCCGGCCCCGGCCCCGGCTGTGGTCCCTCAGGCGGCCACGGTGCAGGCTGCGGTGTCGGCGGTCCGGGGTTCGGCCACGGGACCGCTTGCTGTTGCGGCGCGGGTGGCCACCCCGCAGGCCCGGACTGCGGCCATGGTGCGGGCCCAGGCTGCGCCGGTGGCCACCCGCGGGGCCCTGCCGGTGACCACGGCGCCGGCCCGGTCGGGGGCATCGTTGGTCGAAGTCGCGCCAGTTCGCGGCGGTGTCGTTCGGCAAGCACGGCG
>Ga0210396_10001844_pt1 | contig 22119 bp, 21 predicted proteins | sample IncBWH17OmetaG_FD_155466 | JGI IMG/M metagenome (GOLD analysis project Ga0210396, IMG submission 155466) | Forest soil microbial communities from Barre Woods Harvard Forest LTER site, Petersham, Massachusetts, United States - Inc-BW-H-17-O ... | reverse complement strand
AGTACGGCCTATCCGGCCCCGGCATACCCGTACCCGTCTTGTCCATACCCAAATTACCCGAATTGCGGACTTTGAGCGGCTCCAGCACGGCGGCACTTTGAGCCGTCGCGACTCGTTAGTCGCGCAGGAAAGTGGATGGCTGGTTCTAACAAAGCTAGCTCGCGGCCTGGCAAGGATAGCCTTTGGTGAACCTGTAATTCGACGGCGATCGGGTAGGTCGGTTCGGGGGCAACTTGGGTCACCTCCGGCGTGGGCGTATCGGCGTCTCGGCGCCGTAAGCGGATTCCCGCGCGACCCGGACTAAATCACCTACCCGACTCGGGTTGCTGGTCCGGCAAGCGGGCTGCGGCTCGTGGATGTTGAAATCGGCGCCGCGCGTCTTGGAGCGCGCGATTGGGCACTGAAGGTTCAGGCTAGGCGGACTGTGGTGCGACCCCGAGATGCTTGTCTTGGTGCAGCACGTCATCAAACCGGATATTGAGGGGTCGCGTTGGCTTGGCCAAAAGGCGGCGTCAGCCCGAAGCCAGCGGCCGCGACGGGGAAGCGGTCAAGGTTGAAAACCAATATTCGACACGGTCGCCGCCCAGAGGGTGACGGGTTTACCGCCTGGGCTTCTGATGGAACGCGGAAGGAGAAGTGTCGCCGTCATCGGCGGCATGGCCGTCAGCCCGGGAAACCGACAGTCCAACGCGGTCGTTCGAACCTTCTGGCAGGGCGCGGAGCCGACGGTACCGCCGGCTTCGAGCCGCAGAGCCACATGCGTATCACTCGGCGGATCTTGAATCGGTGTGGAGAACGCGATCTCCAGGTGGACTGCGCCATCGCTCGTCCGCCACGCGGTTTTCATCACCCGCGGCTGTTCGTCGCCTCGATAAATGAATTCCGGGCCTTCAACGAGAACGTCTCCTTGGTACGCTCCGATGTCCGGGTCGGCTGACGTACCGGCAGACGCGCAGACGAGCGAGCGGTCCGGACGGCGGGTCACGACGCAACCCTTCCTCCGCGCGAGACTGTCCGGGCGCAGCCGGAAGTCTCCGGCGTGAGCGTTGACAAAGCCGGGGTCTCCATGCCATCCGGCGAACGGGAAGCCCACCTCGGCGACCTTGTCGGGAAAATCCGGGTGGTTGCTGATGCCGTGGCTGGATTCATCTCCCGGACTGGCTGCGAAACAGTCGAAGAACGGAACACGATCCAAGCCCACCGGGAGCCGATTGGCAAACGGATCGGCGGCGCCGGCCCGTGACTGCACACAGGCGGGTTCCGTCTCGAAATCGGCCATGCACATGCCCGGCGGGAGAGCATTGGGGTCGCAGAATTCAGTAGCATTGTTCCAGGCGCGGAACTTCGCCCGCCCGCCGGCGACAAGAGGAGCCCGCACATACCAGCTGTTGTTGAAAATATAGATCGGTTCCTTGAGCTCGACCGCGTCCGGGCCGAGCTTAATGACCTTGCCGGTCCGGCTGCGGCTGCATTCGCCTTCCGGGGTCGGCACATAGCGCTTTCCGGTGTGAATCGTCTGGTCGGCAGCCCAATCCCTTTGTATGCAGCGCTGCGCCGGTTTGTCATCAAACCAGCCGACATTGCCGAAAATATAGATCGGTCCACCGCTGACCCCATCGAGCGAGAACCAGCCGTGGCCATTATAAATACGATTGTCATAGATCCACCAATTTAGGGCGTAATCCTCGGGCTCCACGGGATTGTCCCGGATGAACTGAAAATCATTGTCGTAGATTTCTACGTTGGCGCCGCATACTTCGTAGGATGGGCACTTATTGGCGCGAAGTCGCACGCCGTTATAGGCGTTGCGGATGACGTTATGGCGAATGATGATACTGCCGACGGTTCGTAAACTACCGACGAGCCCGCCATTGAGATAGGCTCGGGAACCGTGATGCACGACCCCCCAGGGCATCGTATCCCACATGCGGCCAGGCCGTGGCGTCAGGTCAACCCGGCCCGAATAGCCCGATTGGTCTTGGGTATAACCCGAGGGATCCTGGGTCCAGACATTGTTCTCGATAAGCAGATGGTCCGAGTATCGGCCGGCAAAAACGGGGACCATCGCGCCAACCAAGGTCGACGAGCGTATCGTGACATACCGGCTGTCCCCATAAATAACGAACGCAGCCGGCAAGCAATTGCGCACGGTCAGATTCTCGATAACCAGCCAAGCGACATTTTCGAACACGAAGCAGTTGATCGCGCGCTCCGTTCGAAATTGTTTTTGGATCAGTAGGTCGTGCAGTTCAATCGGCCGGCTACCCGGCCGCCGGTAATGTTCCTGCAGCTCCAGCATCGGGTCCAGGCGCCCGCCATCGATAATTGTGGCGCGTCTTCCGTCCTCACCGGGAGGGGCTCCTTCGATCACGATCGGCTGATCGGGCAACCCTTGAACCCCCTTGATCGACAAATAAGATCGTCTGCGAAAATCTGGTACGTCCCGGGCGCCAGCCGGATTACGCTGCCGGGCGTGGCCTTTTCGACCGCCTGTCTGAGCTCTTCCAGGGAAGACACCTCGACACCTAAAGGCGGCCCCTTGCGCGGGGCCGCCTTTCCGGGTTCGACCGCCATCAGACACAGCCCGAAAGCGATCCCAATTACGATCCCCAGCGGGCCCGCGCGGTGCAGCATTCAACAGCCCCCTTTTTTTACGAACGCCACGGCGGTCGGCATTACGTGTCGGGGCGGCAGCGCGTGGTTAAACGTGTAACCGATCTCTGATGCGGTCTCAGCCGTCGCCGACGATTGCAGTAAAAGCTAACAGGGCAGCCGAGACAGTTTTTTGACAGTCGCACTCGTACGCGATGATCAAAAAAGCGTTTGACGCCCGCGGGAGCCCATGTGCTGGTTCCAAGTTTTGACGGAGCCCGTCATTGCGAGGAGCCCGCAGACCTGCCCCTGGCCTGAACGGGGGGCGACGCGGCAATCTCCTGCCATATCGGTGCGTTGCCGCCATTCGGATGGTCGCTGTTTAACGAGTCAAATCGACCCAACTGAGCCAGTTCCCCATCTCGTCGGCAAGGTCTGTTAAGAGGCAATTTGGGCAATTATGCACTTGACTGAACAGGACGACTGGATCATTCGCGGGACGATGATGGAGATAGCCGCGGGTTCAGAATACCGGGACAAGCCATGTCGCATCAGCACGATCATCGACGCGAGGGCAATACTCCGGCGCACCCTCACGATTGCGGCGGCTTGTTCGGCTGCGGCGACGAGAAGGGCACCGGGGTCGTCCGCGAGGACATCAAGGACCGCGCGTTCGATCCGCGGACGGCAGACCGGCTGCTGCACATGCACGAAGTGGAGCAGGAGCGGCTCGATGGCTTTTTGAGCGCACGCGGACGGGCACGGCGCCAATTGCTGCGTGCGAGCAGCTTTATGAGCGCGCTCGCCGCAGTCGGACCCTGGTTTGGCAAGCTCTCTCAGGCGGCGGATACCGGCGATACGGCCCCGACCACGACCGGGAGCGGCGGCCGCGTCCATGTGAGCGGCAAAGTCCCGATCGTCGCGTATCGTGTGCTCCCAATACCGACGCTGCCAAATGCCCCGTTCGCCGCGGCTGGTCATCACCGGTGATCGTGACCCGCCGGTAGGCAAACACTTCACAAAATGCGGTTTTGATTGCGCGCCACCGACCGCGGAAGTCGGCATCGCCTCGTGGCAAGGTCCATAGGCAATGCAATGATCGGGGGGGACGACCCAGGCGTCGATGCGGAAGGGCGTACGGGCGCGCACTCGGCGAACCGCGTTGCGCAATATGTCGATTTGCGTCAGGAACAGATCCGAACGGCGGTCGCGCAGGTTCACTGTAAAGAAGAAGGTTCCGCCCGGAACCCCATTGCGGCGATAATCCGGCACACCGGGAGTATGCCCGAGCTTTCGGAGCGGCGGAAGGCGCGCCGCCTTTCCGCCTACGCTTGCTACAACGTCAGTCAGGCGACGATTTCGAGACTTGGTTAAATTGCCAGCGTGCAGAGCTTCTTAAAAATAAATCCGGCCTTTGAAGAGGCTAAATTCGGGAGTCCCTAAACTGGCAAAATGCATTCCCCAACAATGGCATGCTCAAGCGCATGCACGGCAGGCAGAAATAAACAAAGTGTCCCTCGGGTTCACTGCGGATGACTTTGCGTTGTACGGCGACGCGAACATCACTATCTGAGAACGATTAATGCGCCCGGTGGGAGAACCGACATGGGACGTAGGCACCTGATCTGCCGCGACAGATTGTATCTTACACCCACCAAATTCCCCGAATTCGAGAGCGGGTTTTGGACAATACCGGAGGCGAGCGCTGCCGCATTGATTGGCGGAACAGTGTACCTTCACGAGACGAAGGCAACACCCGCGTATTTTGTGGGGGATGTAATTGGATACCGGATCGCCGGACCAGATGAGCCGCCAGAGAAGCCGCGGCCGGGGAAAATCGTCTTTATCTTGAGTTCGCGAGAACCCGGTCGGCGCGTATGGGAAGGGCAGAATCACCCCCGCACATGGGATAGCGGCCACATCGAATAGCCCATTTTAGCCCAAGTGAGAGGAGAGCTGCCGATGATGTTCGACCAAGTTCAAAGCAGCGCCAATCTGGCATCCAGAATCGCTCTTCTCGATCAGGTGATCAGTGACGTCACTAGAACCGGCCCTCAGTTCGCCGATTTAATGAGGGCGGACGTGACGACCTCCCCGATCCCGTATTTCGGCGACCCGTGTTCTGCCGTCGTCGCGACCATAGGAGTGAATCCGTCAGCGACAGAGTTCAGCTTCCACGCACGACGATGGCAGCCCATGCCCAAGAGCGGGGAAGCACTGAATAATGTCCTTTCCGGATATTTCACAAATCCAACTGTTGGCCCGCACGAGTGGTTCAAAGGATGGGCTGATTGCCTTGAGATCCTCAATTGCCCGTACGATAGGGATGCTGTTCACCTTGACCTCTCGCCGAGGGCGACCCGCTCAATGGGGCAAGTCCCCTACGATAGATTTCTTGAGATGGTCGTACACGATCTGCCGTGGTTTTTTTCGGCACTGCGCCTTTGCCCTCGGCTCAAAGCGGTACTTATGGCGGGCGCTGTTACTAAGAAATTCTACATGAATGAGTTTATGTCGCGCTATGCGAAGAATGGGTTCGCATTTACTTTGGCCCGGCGATTGGAGGCACAAAGCCGGGGCTCTACGGCTCTGTATAGACTCACTGGTCCCGGCATCGATCTCCCCGTTTTCTTCTACCGGCGCGGCCCGAGTGCTCGCGGCGGCGGGGCTAGCCTTGCGACAGCGATCACGCAGCATCTCAAGGAGCTAAAGGAGGCGGGATTTTAGCGCCGGCCTTGCCCCCTCGCGCGCGAGGATTTCAGAGCGAGCTTATGCCACCCTTTGCTGCTTTGTGCGCCCGCCAGCGGGATATTAGATGTTGAGCGCGCACGATGGCACGAACCTCGATCCTCGTCTCAATCTCACCGAGAGGAGCGTCTATTAGCACAGTTCGTCATATTCGTCGTCTTGCTGGCGAGGGATACAACCGCCGCATGACGAAACTGTGGCCCAGTACTTACTGGGCCAAATCCAATCAGGCCACCCGTATATTTGACCGGGCGCAAGATTTAGCCCGCGTATCCAAGTCACAAATGAATCAAAGTAGGGTGCGTTGGCATCGCTCTTGTGGTGCTGAGTCTGGTGGCAGATGGGAAGCAGGCACTTAGGAAGTTGGATAGCGCGATTTCCGAAATAATAAAAGTCGCGCGATATAAGAACGTTCTTGCCGCTAAGATCATTTTTTTCGTTAACAGGGCCGTGTACGCCAGGGCGTTGAACCGGTGCTGAGTTCGAAAAATCGTAGATGCAGTCACCCAAACGTTCCGACAAATCGGCACTGTTGATATTCGGTATTCGATGCGGCCATTTTGTAGGTGCTTGCTGATCGTAATCTTTGAATGGCAAAACGTCTTCAACGTGCATCGCGTAGACAAGGTGTCCACTGAGATCACCGCTAGGCGCGTTCTTGGAGCCTAGACCAGCAACCCAATCGTTTTTTTTCGCCGCACTGCGAATATCTGGCTTGCAAATGGCCAATGAGCACATGCCTCGAAACGGATTGGGTGCTGCCCCGTCGTCGTAACGGAGTGTGTAGGTGAAAAGGCGCGGCGGTCTGGAGGGGCTCATCTAGCTCTCCCGTAACCCTGCGGGAACATTCTAACGTCACAAAACAGGCGCGGGAACCCGCGAAGCTGAAGGGCTACCCACCCAGCGCGAGGCGACACGCACTGCAATTTTCCAGAACTCACGGTATCGGACTCGCGACTGTCTCTCACCGGTAGAAATGCGACATGAAGCGCTCGAGGGTTTGGCTCGATACCCAGCGCGAGTGCTTCGCCGATGAGTCATCTCATCCAAGGCGACGCGATTTGGCCGATTTTGGGTGGGGAAGTGTCGATCATCAGTCAGAAAGCTGTGACCGGCTAGAACCCCCTTCAGGTTGGGTAGAGTGTTCGCCTGAAGTCAGCGTCTTTTTGCGGTTTCGGTCATCCGTAATATCGCCTTTTTCGCATTGCATAATCCCGGCCGAGGACGAGGCCCAACTGGGCCGCCGCTTGGACCGAGGAGATGCACATGACTGATGCGCTTATACCAAAACCGCCGGGGCGGGCGCGCGGGCGGCCGTTCGAGAAGGGGCGGTCGGGCAATCCTGCCGGGCGCCAGACCGGGTCGCGCAACAAGGCGACGCTTGCCGCCGCGGCATTTCTGGCGGGTGAGTCCGAAGCTTTGACGCGCAGGGCGGTCGAGCTCGCTCTCGCCGGTGACCCGACTGCAATGCGGCTCTGCCTCGAGCGCATCCTGCCGCCTTGCCGCGAACGCACGGTAAAATTCGCATTGCCGCCGATCGAGAGCGCTGCCGATATCGCCGCGGCGATGAAGGCGGTCACCTCGGCGCTGGCCGGTGGCGCGATCACGCCGGGCGAGGCGGAGAGGATCGCGGCGGTGGTCGACACCTTTGTCCGGGCGATCGACGCCAGCGATTTCGACCGGCGCCTACAGGGGCTCGAAGATGCGTCCAAGTCGCGCGCTGCGGCCAGCATGGCAGAGTCGGGGGCGTCCTGGCTCAACAACCGATAGGCGAGTGTTTGCTGCTGATTTGTTGCAGATGCAGCAACGTGAAACAATCGGTTCAATTCTTGATTGCAAGTTGCGGCCATGGCCATTGGCGGTCGGCATGCTTTTTGCGCTCATTCGCGAAGGGATGGCGGAGACGACCATGGGGGCTAGCATGTCGCACGAGCATGATGATCAGCGCGAGGGCGAGGCACCGGCGCACCATCACGATTGCGGCGGTCTGTTCGGCTGCGGCGACGAGAAGGGCACCGGGGTTCTCCGCGAGGACATCAAGGACGGTGCAGTCGATAAGCGGACGGCGGATCGGCTCCAGCACATAGACGAGGTCGAGCAGGAGCGGCTTGACGGGTTTCTGACCGCACGCGGCCGGGCGCGGCGCCAGTTGCTGCGGGCGAGCAGCTTCATGGGCGCGCTCGCGGCGGTCGGGCCCTGGTTCGGGAAGCTCGCCCACGCGGCGGGCGCCGGCGATACGGCCCCGGCCGCGACCGGTGGCGCCGGCGGCCGCGTCCATGTTGTCGATTCGAACAAGGAAACGGTGCGGCTCGGCGTGTTCGATGCGACCTTGCCGCCGATTTTGACGATCGACTCAAGTGATTCTATCAGCTTTCCGAACACCTGGTCGCATTTCCTGAACGAGCTGGAGCCGGGGGTTCCGATCAGCCGGCTCGCAGAATTGCGCACCAGCAATCCCGGCCGCGGGCCGCATTCGATTATCGGCCCGATCGCGGTCAAGGACGCCGAGCCGGGCGATGTGGTCGAGATCCGCTACAAGCGACCGCACCCGGTGGATTGGGGCGCGGTGTTCAACAACCCGGCCTCGCTCGGTACCGGCCTCTTACCGCAGGATTTCTCGCAAGGCCAGATCAAATACGTCGATCTCGACCTGACGGCGATGCAGGGCAAGTTCGCGCCCGACATAAACATCCCGCCGACGCCGTTTCAGGGGACAATGGGGGTCGCGCCGCCCGACGGCTTTTTCCCGCCGCTCAGCCCGGGTGTCACGAGCGCGGTGCCGCCCGGCCCGCATGCCGGCAATCTCGACCTGCGGGAGCTGACGGAAGGCTCGATCCTCTATGTCCCCGTATGGAAACCTGGTGCCCTGATCTACACCGGCGACTCTCATGCAGTGCAGGGTGATGGCGAGATCGCCCTTACGGGATTGGAAACCCGGATGCAGGAGGTGCACGTCCAGGTCGTTCTGCACAAGCAAAAGAACTTTGGCTGGCCGGTCGCGGAGACGGCTACGCACTGGATTGTTATGGGGCTCGACAAAGATCTGAACGCCGCGATGACCCTCGCGGCGCGCAATGCGATCGACTTTCTGTCGACCCGCGCCAAACTGACGCCGCTCGACGCCTACGCCTTGTGCAGCATCGCGGTCAGCTTCCGGGTGACCCAGGTCGTCGATATCGTGCGCGGGGTGCACGCGATGATCCCCAAGAGCCTGTTCACCGGAGAGCTGCGAAGCCAGATCGCTGTCGTTTAGCCCTTATCCTCCTCTCCGCCCTCGGGGGCGCAGAGGGGCAAAACTTCGCGGTGTGAACGGAGAAAAGTCATGAGGCTCGAAGACAAGGTTGCGCTGATTACCGGAGGGGCCTCCGGCATGGGCGCCAGCATGGCGCGGATCTTCGCCCGTGAAGGGGCCAAGGTGGTCGTCGCCGATGTGCTCGACGAGGATGGCAGGAAGGTCGTCGCCGATATCACGCAGGCCAATGGCGCGGCGATCTACCGCCATCTCGACGTGACAAGCGAGGCGGAGTGGGGGGCGGCAGTCGATGCCACGATCGCCGAGTTCGGCAAGCTGGATATTCTCGTCAACGATGCCGGCCTCTCCGGCGGCGCGGTCGAGGATTTGTTCGACACCACGGCCTGGGACCGGCTGATGTCGGTCAATGCGCGAGGGGTCTTTCTCGGCATGAAATTCGCGATCCCGCTGATGAAGGCGGCCGGCGGCGGATCGATCGTCAATATCTCGTCGATCTCCGGCGTCACCGGGCAGCACCATGTCCACGTCGCCTACAACGCGTCGAAAGGCGCAGTCCGCACCTTGACCAAGGCGGCGGCGGTGCAACTCGGCGCCGACAACATCCGCGTCAACTCCGTGCATCCCGGGCTGATGCCGCCGATGCGCTCGTCGGGGCGCACCGCCGACCCGGAAGTGCGTGCCCGGATGCTGCGTCAGGTGCCGATGGGCCGCGCCGGCCGGGTCGAGGAGGTCGCCAACGCCGTCCTGTTCCTGGCCTCCGACGAGGCCTCCTACATCACCGGCGCCGAGCTCTGGGTCGACGGCGGTTATCTCGCTACATGACCCGTCAAGCGCGGCCGCAGGCTTTGCGGCCGAGCTCCAGCGCGGCGTAGGAATAGACCGGCGCCGGCATCAGATAGCGGAAGCCCTTCTCCAGTAAGGCTTCGACATTCTTGGTGTCGACATGCGGGTGTCCGCAAGGGACGTTGTATTGTTTGCAGATCGCGAGAATCTCGTCCATTGCCGAAACCACGGTCGGATGGTCGTATTGCCGCGGGAAGCCGAGGTCCTGTGACAGATCGCCCTCGCCGATGATCACGACCCCGATCCCTGCAACCTCCTCGAGCATCTTGGGCAAGTTTTTTATCGCGCGTACTTCCTCGCACATGACGGCGACCAGGATTTCGCCCTGCGGATTGAGCGGCCAGACATCGGCGCGGGCGTAATATTCCTGCTGCGACAGCCCCCAATAACGCGCCGCCGCCGCGGGCGCATCGCCGCGCTGACCCGCGGGCTCGAAATATTGCGCCGAGCGGGGCCGCGGATAGCGGCAGGCGGTGACCGCGTTGCGCGCCTCGTCGACGGTGCTGACATGCGGCCAGACGATGCCGTAGACACCTTGGTCCAAGACCTGCTTGGCGACCCATTGGCTCGCCTCGCCGCCATTGGGCGGGATGCGCACGAATGGCGTCACCCCCGGAGCCAAGGTCCCTCTTTGCAGGATCTGCCGCCGGTCCAGCATGTATTGCAGGCAGTCGCGCAATGCGCGGATGTCATATGGGCGATGCTCCATCTCGAACACCACGCCATCATATGACGCCGTGTTCATTGCCTGTGCCACCCCGATTTCCGCGGCGCAAAAGCTGACGAAGGCGGGATTGCCCTGCTCCAACGCGGCGATCACGCCATTGAGACGCGGTGTATCGGCCATTGTCGTTTCCTTCCCGAAAATAAATCAGCGCATGTCTGCGGTCTGCCGAGCCTTAAACAGAGGCTCTCGGCGAGCCCCCAGCCCTGATGCCGGCGGGCTTTCGGTCTCATATTGGCCAATCGATCGGGCTTCGGCAATCAGGGCTTCGACCGCGGCGAAATGATCGTGCCAGCTCGGCGGCGTCCAGCCCGAGAGCCGGCGCAGCTGGGCGGCGCGTCGCGGCGACTCCGGCAACGCATAATCGATGACGGCGCTGCGCCAACCGAGCCCATCGAGCGGATCGAGGTACTCCGGCACGTCCCCGCCATTCTCGCGCAACGCAGCGAGATCGCTGCACAGGACGGGGACCCCGAGAGCCAGCGCCTCCACCATCGGAAACCCAAACCCTTCGGCAAAGGATGGCAGCAGCAACGCCCGAGCGCCTTTGACGAGGCACATCGCTTCGACATCTGGCAAATTGGCGCACTCGAAGACGACGCCACGCAGGGCCGGGCAGCGTTCGAGCATATCGATCGCGTTTTCGGTTTCCCAGCCGCGTTGCCCGATCAGGACGAGACGGGGTGCGGCATCGCCCAGCTCTTCTGCCAGCTGGCGCCACAGGTTGAGCAGGAGCAGATGGTTCTTGCGCGCCTCGATGGTCCCCACACACACGAAATAGGGCGGCTTCACGGGCGTCGGCTTGGCCGGCGACGCGACCGGTAAGTCGACGCCAAACGGCGCGACCATGACAGGCGGGGTGCGGCCGGCACGCGCCAGATACGGCTCAAATCCTTCGCGCGTCACAGTCGAGTTGACGATGACCGCGTCGGCCAGCGCCGCGGCGGTCTCGATCCGCTTGCGGTGCTTTTCGTTTTGGCCGGGCAGCGCGTATTCGGGGAATTCGATCGGGATCAGATCGTGGATAAGGCAGACGAAGCACGCCCGTACCTGGCGCTTCAGACGGGCGATGGCGCGGCGCTTTTCGAGATGGTGATGCGAGACGAGCATATAGACCAGGCCGCCAGTCTCGATACGGCATTGCCGGCGCAACGGGCGTTCTCCACGCCAGAGGGCGGCGGCGTGGAGCGTCCACGCCAGCCGTTTCGCCTGCGGAACCCGCTGCGACGAGCCGGCCTCCCGCCATGCGCCGGCAAGCGCCCGCAGGTACTCCTTGGCAAGCGCCGCGGGCAACGTGCCGAAACCACCCAAGGGCGTCATCATCGTAAAGGTCAGGGGGGTGCGGCCGGCGATCAGATGCTCGGCATAGGCGAGCTCGACGCGGTCGATCCCGGTCGGTGTCTCCCGCCCGGCGCGCGAGACCAGACGCGACAGATCGAACAGGATCACGCCGCGCCCCGTATGCAGTGAACAAAATCCCGGACACCGTCCTCCAAGGAGTGAAACGGCTTGTCGAACCCGGCGGCGCGGAGTTTCGAGATATCGGCCTGCGTGAAGTATTGATACTTGTCGCGCAACTCGGCAGGAGTGTCGACGAACTCCACTTTCGGCGGACGTCCGACTGCCGCGGCGATCGCGTCGACGAGGTCGAGAAAGCTCCGTGCGGCGCCGGTTCCGACATTGAACAGACCCGTTACCTTCGGATTCTGCAATAGCCATTCAACCGCCGCGACGCAGTCTTTTATATAAACGAAATCGCGCAACTGCCCGCCATCCCGATAGGTGGGGTTGTGCGACTTGAAAAGCGTAACAGCTCCGCCAGTCTCGATTATCGGGCAGAACTTGCCGACAAGGGATTGCATGTCGCCCTTATGGGCCTCCTTCGGGCCGTATACATTGAAGAACTTGAGCCCGGCCCATTGCGGTGGGGTAGGCCGTCCGCGCGCCACATCCTCGGCCACCCGCCGATCCACCACGTGCTTGCTCCAGCCATAGGCATTGAGCGGCCGCAGCGCGGCCAGGGCCGCAGGCGCCTGGTCGTCGCCGAACCCGGCGCTGCCATCGCCATAGGTTGCAGCGGAAGAAGCGTAGATAAAGCGGGTCGCGTTGGCGGCGCACCATTCCCAAAGATCGAGCGTCAAGCGAATATTGTTGGCAACGAACCGATCGATATCGGTCTCGGTCGTCGAGGATATCGCCGCCATGTGCACGATAGCCACCAGCTTGCCGCTATGGCGCTCGAGCCACTGGGACAGCATGTCGGGTCGGACAAGGTCATAAAGCCGAGCCGAGGCGATGTTGCGCCACTTGTCACCGGATCCGAAACGGTCCGAGATCACGACGCGCAGGCCAAGCTCGGCCAAATGGCCGACGATATGGGAGCCGATAAAACCGGCGCCGCCGGTAACGAGGATCAGGTCGTTACCGGACAAACTCTGCACCCGCGGCATGGCCATCCTTTCGAAAGGGGTCCGCCCTGGATGGCTTATAGCCGAAAGCGATTGCTACGGTGCTGCGTTCTTAACGACGATGCCGGTAATGACAGGACCGGTCAGGGTATTCAAAAGCGTGAAGAATTTCTGCAGCTCGTTCAGCCGGGCGTTGGCGACGTAGATGATGTCCTTGTCTTCGACTGGAAACCGCTGGGCAAGGAAATAGGAGTTCGCATCGCTCATATCGAGGCGGTAAACGACCGGCGAGGTTCGATCGGGACCGGTGCCCAGCTGGGGAGCATTGAGCGCCGCGACGACGGCTGGCGGTTCGAAACGGAAGAGGAATACTCCCGTCGGGTCCGAGCGCAGATCTTGCAGGCCGCCGGCTTTGGCGAGCGCTTCGACCAGGGTGATCCGCTCGGCATTGAAGGTGATCTGGGCGTTCTGACCGGTCGCCCCGAGCACCGAGTAGGTCTGCGGCACACGAACCAGGGTCAACACGTCGCCAGGCTGCGCGTAGATGTTCTCGGCTGGGTTCGACACGAGCCGTTCCATCGGCATCGTTACCGTGACGCCGTTTCGGGAAAGCCGTACGAAGGTGTCATAGACGGCCGCTTTCGCGCCACCGGCAAGGGCAATCAAGTCCAGCATGCGATCGCCGTTAACGGAGAGCGGCACCCGTGCGCCGTTGACCACCTCTCCCGATACCGTCGCGGCGTAGGTCACGCTCTTCGCAATCGTTACAATAACCTGCGGCTCAATGGCCTTTTCGGCGAGGCGCCGCTCGATTTCGTGCTGGACTTCGACCGTCGTCCGTCCGGCCACCGGAACCCGCCCGGCAAACGGCACGCTGATTCCACCGTCCCGGCCGACGACCTGTTCGGGGATGATCACGTTTCGCGAGCCCGCCGAGATGTGGTCGGTCGGCGAGGTCCCGAATAGGCCCCCGCCCGCGGCTTCCCAGATGGAAACCGAGAGCGTATCGCCGATCCCGATCTTTGGTGCCTCTGGCTTGCCGTATTTCCCGAAGCGGGTTCGAAAGCTGTCTGCCGGCTGTGCCAGCAGCGTCGCGACGACGCCGGAATTAACGTCGACGACATCGTAGCGAATCAGATTCTCCTGCACCCCCCGATCGACCACATCGCCGGCAGTCGGACCGGAGGTCGGCAGGTATGCACACCCGACGAGTGCAGCGCCGCTGAGGCCAATAAGCAGGACGGCAGACTTCATCGACGCGGTACGGTTGCTATATCCGGTATAGTATTCTACTCATACGAGGATGAGGGCAAGCCTCGCGCTCGATCACCGCCGTTGAATCGTCCTCCTCATTCCGAGGCCCAATCGGGGTCAAGGGATGTGATTAAGTACTAGACGCGCTGAAACTGCGTTGCGATCAGCCGCGATGCATAGACGCCCATCCACCCGTTGGGGTCGAGCCAGCCCTTTTCGTTGCGCGGCGGGCGTATCGCGCGGATATGGGCATCCGTGATCTCGGATAAATCGCCGATCGGACGCGGCGGATCGAATTCGGTGGACCAGAAGAAACGCGCCGAGCCCCCCGCCTCATGTTTAGCCACCAGACAATTCGGCGCGCCTCCTGCCCGGTTGTAGAGGCCTACGGCGGAATATGCCTCCTGATGATTAACCATCATTACGCCTTCGGTCCCCGGAAAGGCGTATTTCATGGCCGAAAACCACCGGCACAGCGCAGCCAGCTCCTCTTCGGTGAATTCGTAGCTGGTTAGCGCACACGCCTTATCTACCGCCGATCGTATCCCCCTCACCGTCAGCGGGAATGGTACGACGTTCGTCTGCTTCGACACTTTGTCCCCTCGACCCGTCTTAGGCTGCATTTCTGCAGCCATATCCCCCGAACGCGGCCGTCCCGTGTCGACCTCCGATCGCGTCCCCTCTCCCCTTTCGACGAACCGGAAGGGCGAACGCTTGACGACTACTTGACGCTTCGAGACCGATACAGCACACAGGCCAAATTCGCTGTCTAAATACTATCCGGCGACGGTTTAGAGTCAATCGAGGACACATCCACTTTAAGGTTTTTCAACGAGGTGTGGCGTTTCAGCCACAGTGGCAAAATGGCGACAGCTTTTAAACTTGCGGTTTGGGGCGGCTGTGGTTGCCCCGGCCGACTTCTGCCGGTTGACCTTGCAATACGATTCTGTTAGGCATCCGGCGATGCATTGCCAGCGCTACGAGCTTCGACTTAGCCGCTCGGCGTCCTAAGGGACGCCGAGCGCCGTCGTTGCCCGTCCCCAGCTCGGGATTTTTCGCGCTCGCTAATGCTGATGTCTCTTCTCGATGCAAACGATAATTTCCCACCTCTGGCCGCTTCCGCGGCGGATGCAGAGCCGCGTTTCGGTCGCCGACTTAGCACCGGCCGGCGGCTGTGACGCCAGCCGGCCGCGACCCTTCCCGATTTCAAAAACTGAACCGCCGGATCGGCGGTGAGCCTGCGACCAGGAGTTTCCGATGACCAGCATGCCTATCCACAAATACCGCTCGTTTCCGACCATCGATCTGCCCGACCGGCGCTGGCCGGCACAGGTCATCGGCCGCGCGCCGCTGTGGTGCAGCGTCGACCTGCGCGACGGCAACCAGGCGCTGGTCGAGCCGATGGGGCCGGACCGCAAACGCCGGATGTTCGAGCTGTTGGTAAAGCTCGGCTTCAAGGAGATCGAAGTCGGCTTCCCCGCGGCATCGGAGACCGACTTTGGATTTATCCGCGAGCTAATCGAACAGCAGCTGGTCCCCGATGATGTGACGATCCAGGTGCTGACCCAAGCCCGGCCCGAGTTGATCAAGCGCAGCTTCGAGTCGATCCGGGGCGCCCGCCGCGCCATCATGCATCTCTACAACTCGACTTCGACCTTGCAGCGCCGCGTCGTGTTCGGCCTGGACAAGCCCGGCATCGTCGACATCGCGGTGACCGGGGCCAAGCTCATTCGCGAGCTCGCCGGGGCGATGCCGGAAAGCGAGATCATCTACCAATACTCGCCGGAGAGCTTTACCGGGACCGAGCTCGACTTTGCGGTCGAGATCTGCGGGGCGGTCATAGATGTGTGGCGGCCGACACCGGACAAGAAAACGATCCTCAATCTCCCGGCCACCGTCGAGATGGCGAGCCCGAACATCTATGCCGATCAAATCGAGTGGTTCGGCCGCAACATCCGCGACCGCGACTCGATCACCCTCAGCGTACATCCGCACAACGATCGCGGCACCGCCGTGGCCGCCACCGAGCTTGCGGTAATGGCCGGGGCTGAGCGGGTCGAAGGCACGCTCTTCGGCAATGGCGAGCGCACCGGCAATGTCGATATCGTCACTTTGGCGCTCAATCTGTTCAGCCAGGGGATCGATCCCGGGCTGGTGATTTCCGACATCGACGAGATCGTCCGCACCGTCGAGCACTGCAATCAGCTTCCGGTGCATCCACGGCATCCCTATGCCGGCGAGCTCGTCTACACCGCTTTCTCGGGCTCGCACCAGGATGCTATCAAAAAAGGCTTCGAGGCGCTCGCCAAGCGCAACGACCCGTTGTGGGAAGTGCCGTATCTGCCGATCGACCCGAAGGATCTGGGCCGCACCTACGAGGCGGTGATCCGGGTCAACAGCCAGTCCGGCAAAGGCGGCGTCGCCTATGTGCTGAAGGCCGATTACGGTCTCGATCTGCCGCGTGGTCTGCAGATCGAGTTTTCGAAGCGCGTGCAGGAAGTGACTGACAGAACCGGAAAGGAGGTGACCAGCACGGGTATCTGGTCGCTGTTCGAGGAGACGTATCTGCGGCGCGACGGGATCCAGCTGGCCGATTACAGCATTTTTCCCGAACCGCGCGCCCCGGAGCGCCGCCGCATAGCGGCGACGATCCTCATCGACGGTGCGGAACGGCGGGTCGAGGGCGTTGGCAACGGCCCGATCGCTGCGTTTGTCGACGCCCTGCAACGCGCGTGCGACATAGAGCTGACGGTCGTCGACTACCGCGAGCACGCGATCGGCGCGGGGGCCGATGCGCAGGCCACGGCCTACGTTCAGGTCCGTGATGCCGGTGACGCAACACTTTACGGCGTCGGCATCGACGGCAACATCGTGACTGCTTCTCTGAAGGCCGTAGCGAGCGCCGCGACCCGCGTCTCACAACCTATGGGCGGGCAATAGCGGCACCGCGAGCCTCGCTCCGACATATGGGCGAACGCACGATCGGCGTCCTTATTGAGGGCGCGACAGGCCGGCTCGGCACGACGCAGCATTTGCGCTCGCTGATGGCGATCCGGAGCGAGGGCGGGCTGCCGCTCGCCAACGGCGACCGCCTCGTGCCCGCTCCGGTTTTGCTCGGCCGCAACGCGGCAAAGCTCACCGCTCTGGCGGCGGCGAATGGCGGCCTCAAATGGAGCATTGATCGCGACGCCTGTCTCTCCGACCCCGACATCGCGATCTATTTCGACGCGAGCGCGACCGGCGGACGGCCGGGGCGCACCGCGTCGGCGCTCGACGCCGGCAAGCACGTCTATGTCGAAAAGCCGCTCGCCGAAACGCTGGCGGATGCGCTGGATCTGGCGCGCCGCGCCGAGCGCACAGGCCTCAAAAACGGTGTCGTGCAGGACAAATTGTCCCTGCCCGGGCTCACCAAATTGCGCAAGCTCTACGAGACCGATTTCTTCGGCCGGGTGCTGTCGATCCGGCTCGATTTCGGCTGGTGGGTGTTCGACGGCACACCCTACCCGGCACAGCGGCCGAGCTGGAATTACTGCAAGGCCACCGGCGGCGGGCTGATCCTCGATATGTTCGCGCATTGGCGGTACATTTTCGATCGCCTGCTCGGCGAAATCAAAGCGGTATCGTGCCGCCACTTCACGGCGTTGCCCGAGCGCCGCGACGAGGCCGGCAATCCTTACCCGGTCGATGTCGAGGATACGGCCTTCGCGATATTCGAGCTGGCGGGCGGCGTTCTGGCGCAGGTCAGCTCGTCTTGGGCGAGCCGGGTGAAGCGCGACGATCTGTTGCAGATCCAGGTCGATGGCACGCGAGGGTCGGCGGTATCTGGGCTGCACCGCTGCTTCGTCCAGCCCTTGGCGGCGACGCCGAAGCCGTTCTTCGACCCGGAACGGCCGCAGCCTATGGTGTTCGACCAGCAATGGCAGGAAATGCCGGACATCGAGCCCGTGCGCAACGGCTACCGCGCCGGCTGGGAGTTGTTCCTCCGGCACGTCGCCGAAGACGCCCCATTCCCGTCCCCATTCCGCGAAGGCGCCAAGAGCGTGCAGCTCGCCGAGGCCTGCCATCAGAGCAATCGCGAGCGGCGCTCGATCGATTTGCCGGTACTTACTCTATAGTTTTGCGGACTGCTCTTCCTTACAGTCGCCTGGGATTTACCCCCGCAAGGCTTTCGGTTCTGGACTTGTCTGCTGGCGCTGCACAAAGAGATGATCTAGCTCGTCTTCTCTTGGGGCAGAAGCTGCAGCAGCGGCTCCGGGCCAACCGAAATTTCGCCGGTGAACGGACTGTCATGAGCGGCGATCAGCAATACGGAAGTCGCGATGCCGGCGGCATAAATCGCCATCGCAATGGCAGACCCCCGCGGGTTGTCGATATGGACCATGGCTATGGCGAGCAAGATGCAGACCGCCTGCACGGCAAGGCATGACCATTTTAGCAGATTGACTTGCGAGCGGCTGATGATGACGCGTTGCCGGCGTGCGTCGAGAGCGTTCTCCAGCGCGGTCGCGATCTGGCGCTGGGCGGCCTCCTGACCCTGGTTCTGGGGTGACAGAGAGAGAGTCAATTGCAGTGCCTCGGCAAGGGCGGGTGGCATTATTTTCAATTTGCCTGAGCGCCGGGCCATCGCAGGCCACTCTTCGTTTGCGGCTTCTCGGATGTATTCGCTGATCAAATTGCGCATGCGCGCCTCTGGTTCTCCCGGAAAACCAGCAGCCAGGATTTCGACGGCGCCCAATGCGCCGGCTTCGCGGTTGACAGCCGCATTGGCGCGGTCGATGTCGCTCCAGACCTGCGCTGCCGTGAATGCAACAAAGAGGCCGAACAGGATGCCCAGCGGCGGCAGCATTCCGGGAGAAATGGACTTGAAAACCCGGGCGCGCTCGCCTCGCGCGAGCAGATTGACCACCGCAAAGATCGCGCCGGCAAGAACATAGGTCGCAGCGAACGCCGCGAGCGTCATCCAGGCAACTGGAAGGTTGTGCAGCCAGTCCCTCATGCACCATCTCCGCTGGTCCTCGGCAGCAGGCCGCTTTTGTCCGATGCGGCCAGCCTGTTATAGTCGGCAAAACCCTGCGCGGAGGAGCGTTATGAAGACTCGCTCGGCAGATCGCAACGTGTGGACCCGCCGCCGTCTGCTGGGCGGAGCGGCGAGCGGGCTTGCCGGGATTCTGGCTCTGGGTCGTGCTCCCGCCTTCTCCCAGACGGCGCCAAAGAAGCTCGTCATGGCTCATATCGTGGCGGCACCGGAGTCTTCCGCCGTCGCATTTGCAGAGATGGCCGACGCGGTCAACAAGCAAGCGGGCAGCGGCCTCGACATAGAGTTTCACGCCGGTACACTGCTGACCAAGGAGCTCGAGGTCATCAATGCCGTCAAGTCCGGCAACATCGCGATTGGCGACCCGGGTGGCGCCGCCGCGACGGTGTTCCCCGAGATGGGCGTCTTTCTCGTGCCCTATCTCGTCAAGACTTACGACCAGGCCTACAGGATGTTCAACGGGGCGATCGGCGAGCGCCTCGATCGGCAGTTTCAGGACAAATATAAGCTGAAGGTCCTGTGCTTTTACGATTATGGCTTCCGCCATTTCTGGAACAACCGCCGCCCGATTGCCGCGCCCAAGGACCTGCGCGGCCTCAAGCTGCGCGTGCAGCCAGCCAAAGTATTTGCCGACACGATCAACGGCCTGGGCGGCGTCGCGGTGCCGATGGCGTGGGGCGAGGTGATCCCGGCCGCGCAACAGGGCGTCATCGACGGCGCCGATCTGCCGATCGTCAATATCCTGGCCCTCAAAGCCTACGAGGTCTCGAAATATTGTTCGATGACCTATCACAATTACGGGCCGACGGCGCTGGTCATCAATCTCGACATCTGGAACGGCCTCCCGCCAGCCCAGCAGAAGCTGCTCCTCGATGCCTCGCGAACAGCGCAGGAGAGGATTCGCGGGTTGACCGAGAGCGTCGATACCGTCGAGAAGGCCAAGGAGCTGCTCGAACCCAAGGGAATGACGGTCAACACCGCCGATGTCGAGGCTTTCCGGAAGATCGCGCAGGACAAGGTCTGGCCCCAGTACCAGAAGGAATATTCCGAACTCTGGGAGGAGATCGTCGCGACCAAGGTGTGAGCGCTCGTGACCGACGCCGCCCCTCACCCCGACCCTCTCCCCGCAAGCGGGGCGAGGGAGAAATCCCCTCTCCCCGCTTCAGCGGGGAGAGGGAGGGGGCCGTGTCAGCGGGAGGGTGAGGGGCAGCCACCCGCGACTGCGGGATCGATCGTCCTTCTCCTTCCGAAAATCTCCGTCACGGCGCTGCTGGTGCTCGCGATCGCCGATATGCTGGCGGGCGTTTTCTTGCGCTATGTCATGGTCGAGATCACCGATTTCCTCGATCTCGACCCGGTTAATTTCTTCTGGGTCGAGGAAGTCGGCGAGCTCAGCCTGACTTGGCTGACGATGATCGGCGCTGCGATCGGCATTGCCGACCGCATCCATTTCACGCTGCATATGCTGACCCAGCATTTGCCGGTCCGGGCCCAGCGTGCAATCTACGTGATCAATCATCTGCTGATTTCCGCGTTCGGTGGGCTCGCAGCGTGGTTCGGGACGCGGCTCGCGATCAGCAATAGCGTGCTGACCTCGCCGGCATTGCAGATCAATCTCGGATGGGTCTATGCCGCGGTCAGCGTCGGCGGAGCATTGATTGCGATCTATGGACTGGGTCTGGCCCTGGCCGGTCCAAACACCGCGGATGCCCAAGAGGACGCCGTGGCCATCGCCGCAGGGGACTGAGCTTGCTGCTCGCCGTCACCGCCGTCGTGTTCGTCGGCCTCATCGCATTGTCGTTGCCGATTGTCTTCGCTCTGGGTATTGCGGCAGTCGTCGGCCTGAGCATCGGCGGCTATCCGCTCGAAATGGTCGCCTCCAGCATGATCGCCGGGTCGCAGAACTGGGTCTTGCTGGCGATCCCGTCCTTTATCTTTGCCGGCACGATCATGGAACGCTGCGGCATGTCGAATGCGCTGGTCGATTTGGCGCGCGCGTTGGTGGGCTGGCTGCGCGGCGGCCTCGGCATGTCGGTGATTGTCGTCTCCTATTTCTTCTCCGACATCTGCGGCTCGAAGATGGCCGAGGTCTCGGCGCTCGGCTCGACACTGATGCCGCCGTTGAAGCGCGCCGGCTACCGCTCCGAGGACAGCGCCTCGCTCATCGCATCCGGCACCGCGATGGGTATGCTGGTGCCGCCGGCAATCTTCATGATCGTGATCGGCGAGGTGACCAACACCTCGGTGGTTGCGCTGTTTCTCGCCGGGTTCATTCCGGCGGCGGTGATCGGGGTCTGTCTGTGCCTGTTGGTGATGATCCAGGCGCACCTTCTCGGCTGGCCCAAGGACACGCGGCCGAGCTGGCGCTTCCTGCTGCATTCCTTGCGGGAAGCTGCGGTGCCGCTGGTCATCCCATTGGTGATCCTCGGCGGGTTCTACTTGGGCGCCTTCACGGCGACCGAGGCCGGCGCGGTCGTCGCGCTCTATTCGCTGCTGGCGGCGCGGCTCTATTACCGCAACCTGTCCTGGGCGCAGATCCTGCACATCGCCTATGACAGCGCGGTGCTGACCGCGGCGGTCGTCTTTCTGCTCGCGGTCGCAACAATCTTCCAATACCTCATGGGCGTAACCGGCGTACCAGTGTTGCTCGGGGAGGTATTGAAGCCGCTCGAAAGCGCGCAATGGCTGTTCCTGCTCGGGGTGGCGTTGCTGACCATGGTGTTCGGCATGGTGCTCGAAGGACTGCCGGCAGCGGTGGTATTGATCCCGGTAGTGTTTCCGATCGCCACCAAGATCGGGGTCAACCCGATCCATTTTGACATTGTCCAGACCGCTGCCGTCGGCATCGGCCTGTTCCTGCCGCCGATGGGGGTCGGTCTGCTGATGGCGCTGCGCTTCGCCGAGGTGTCAGTTTCGCAGCACGCGCCTTATTATTGGCCCTACGTCCTGGCTTTACTGATCGGCCTGTTACTGATCATCTGCCTGCCCGAGCTGTCGCTGACGATCCCCCGCAGCGCCGGCTTTGTTCGATAACAAAGGAGCCGGAGCGATGGATTTGCGCTTCACCGCCGATGAATTGGCGTTTCGCGACGAACTGCGTACCTTCTTCCGCGACAACCTGCCGGGTGACATCCGCGAGCGGATGCGGCTCGGCCACGCACCGACCAAGGACGACACCGTCGCTTGGCAGCGCATTTTGAACCGGCGCAGCTGGGCCGCCTATAGCTGGCCAAAGGAATATGGCGGCCCAGGCTGGACGCCG
>Ga0210396_10001841_pt1 | contig 22152 bp, 28 predicted proteins | sample IncBWH17OmetaG_FD_155466 | JGI IMG/M metagenome (GOLD analysis project Ga0210396, IMG submission 155466) | Forest soil microbial communities from Barre Woods Harvard Forest LTER site, Petersham, Massachusetts, United States - Inc-BW-H-17-O ... | reverse complement strand
ATGAGCCGACGCGGCCTGAAACCGCTCGCAGTGGGATGCGCGGTGCTGCTGATCATGGCCGCGATTGTCATAACGCATCAGTAACCGGGCAGCTAATCTGTGAGGCATTATGGGTGAAGTAAAGTATCGCGAGATTCCGTTGAGCAAAGGATTGTCTGCCACCGTAGACGCTGACAATTACGAGCGATTCAATGATCTGAAGTGGTTCGCCCGCTTCGACGCAACTAGTGGTCTTTACTACGCTGAAGCCGCTCTGTCTAAAAATGGAAAGACTGTAAAAATATCGATGTCTCGCATGGTTCTCGGCTTGGAGAAGGGAGATCGCAGACACGCTGATCATATTCAGCCACACTTGACTCTAGTCAATACGCGAGAGAATCTGCGCATCGCAGACCTATTCGAGAGTGCGCAAAACCGCCGTAGCAGAGCAGGAAAGAGCGGTTACCGTGGAGTGCATCCCGCACCCGACGCCAAGAATCGCTTTCGCGCTCAGTTGCAATCTAAAAACAAGGTCTATTTTGGTCCCTCTAGACCATCGCGGGAAGAGGCATACCAAGACTATTGCGATATGGCCAAAAAGCATCATGGCGATTTTGCAAGGCCAGAAGCCCGCTAGCCTGCGGTGTGGGCATAGGCTTACACCGGAGCTTACCTGCTCCAATGCGCGGCGGCGTGAATCCCGGTCATCATTGACACCGCCAGAATAAGCCGTATCGGGTGGGCCCGCGCATGTAGCAAACGCAAGACAGCAGAAGGAGAAAGAGATGAATTGGCTGGGCTCGAAGCAAGCTCTTGATTGTGTTCCGTATCTGTTTGGTTTCCAGGCTCTACTGGTTATAGTCGGAGGGATCATACATATTCGGCTTTGTATTTTGCGGGCGCGATTGGAATCTTTGCGTCAGAAGGAGCGGCAATGAAGCACACAGCGGAAGTGAAGTTGAGGCCGTGCCCGTGGGGATCGGAACATCGACTCCAACTGACAGCCGATAAAGAGCGAGTTAGTTGCACACAAGATGGATGTCCGGTTGGTTGGTACGCGATTCCCATTGTTGCTTGGAACACTCGCCCCCATCATGACCGGCTCGTGGAGGCGCTGCGGAAGGCTTTGGTCTTCTGTGAGGCCGAACAGGAGTGCAGGGAGGCAAGTTGCCTGCCAGAACCAACAAAGGATGAGGAGCCCTATCTGGAAGAGGCATCTGAAATCGTTGACCTTCTACGTGCCGCCCTAGCCGCCGAGGACGCATACGAGGAGATCAATGCCAAAGACTAACGAAAACAAGAGGTTAATTCGGGCAGAAGCGATAGTAGAGATGTTGCGAATCTTCTACCCAAATCAAGTCGAGCGAGCTGAGAATCTAGCAGACTTGGCTATGAAAACACCTGACAACTCTCCGCTCAAAGGGGAAGCATACGAAAGCGAGGTGCAGCATGGGTGAGGAAATTAAGATACCGGAGCGATGGAAAGAAGACTACGAGCAGTGCGGCGAGAAATCATGCCTGATTTGCACGCTGATCCGCGAAATAGCCACGCTGGAGCAGCAGCTTGCCGAGCGGGACAGGACCATTGCGCGGCTGAGTGCAGAATGGAAGGCACTTCCAGACTCGCAAGGCTACTGGTGGCACTGGGAAGGCAATCCAGACGTCATGCCGTTCATCCACGGCGTACTGGTCAGTAAAACCGGGCCGGATCGTTATTTTATTCAGTACCCCGATAGCCGCTGGTGCGATGAGGTGGGCGGAATCTGGATGAAGATAACCCCTCGCCAAGTTCCGACTCAGGCAGAATTCGACGCCATCATCGCAGAACGAGCAAAGGAGACAGAATGCTAAGTAAAGATCAGCACATGGGTGGGGGATGGGAGAAACTAGATGCCCAGCCTAAACCCACTTGTCCACATGGCAAATCACCCGATGTTTGCTGCCTGCGGTGCAATTCTTGGAGTGCGCCCGCATCGCTGCCAGAGGATGCGATTGAAGCAGCATGTGCCGTGTATCACGATGAGATACACGGCGAGCGTGGATCATGGCAGGATCTAAAGCCCAAGTTGAAGCCAGCTTTTCGAGAGGCCATGGAAGCAGCCCTGCGTAACTTCGCCCAGCGTCCGGATGTGCTGGGAGAGCCCAACGAAGATGATGAGGGCTATGCGTATTCAGCCGGGGCCGCTTTGCGTCCGTATCAGATTGTGTGCAACTTCCTCAAGCAGAGGCGCACCCGCCTGTTCGCGCCCAAGGAGCTGAGCCTGGAGGAAGAGGTTGCGCAATATCTCTCTGGCTTTATCAAGGCTACGGCGATTCATTCGGGAGTGACCCCAGAAGGAGGCGCGAAGGACATTCTTGCCCTCTACCAGCGCCAGCAAGGGAAGGGAAAAGAGTGATGGAGTGGATCAGTGTTAAGGATCGTTTGCCGCAAACTGGTAAGGCTTGCTGGGTAGTCTATGCGGAATGTGTCCAAGCAATTGCTTATCGCCGCGTGGGTCGAGGGTTTAATTGTTCTAAGGGCTACGTGTGGGAAACTTACCTTGATGTAGACAGCGATTCCATGTGCGACGAGGATGTCACGCACTGGATGCCATTTCCCGATCCACCGAAAGGAACCCTATGACCACCCGCATGGAGATTAACGGACTGATCACATCCAAAGAAGGGCGCTCTACACGAATCATCGGCTTCGTAGGAAACGACCTTGAATGCGAAGGATGCGAAGCTAAAGTATCTGAGCTTCACGAAACTGACGATTCCGTCATGCTATGCGAGGCTTGCTTCAAATCTTGCCTTGAGGAGCCTGCCCTATGACCACCCAAGCAGAACTGACAGTGCAGGAGAAGGAAGCGTATGTGCGGGCGCGGTGGATCGACGTTTATGACGATGGCTATTCTGTGCGCCTACTATCGCCGATCAAGGGCTGGATAGAAACCCCCAAGTTCTCTGGAGTATCGAATAGGTGGCCTGAGTGCTATGCCTTCACCATCGACCGCGAACGGCAGATCGCCGAGGTTGAGGAAGAAGTCAATCTAGTGCGCGGCGAGATCCGATTCTTTCAGGGGTCGCCTAGAGCTAAGGGAGCCATGGAGCGCATCCTCACCCGCCTCCAGCAAGTCTTGGCAGAGCTACGCAGGGGGATGCGATGAGCGATTCCACAGAAAAGCCCGATAATCTGGCGCTGTTTATTGTCTTGGGGATGATTATAGGGCTGCTGCTGACTTTACTCTTTATGAAATAGCACGGCCCATCCCGAAGGACAGGCCGCTAGTTTGTATCTCGATTCTAATTAGGCCGCAGGCGGCAACTTGTCCAGCGAAGCCTGCACCTTAGCCTTCACCGTAGCAGCTCCATTCGGCACGGTGACAGTAAGCGTCTGGCCAGCCACTGCGTTCGTCGCCAAGGGAACGATACTCTGAGCCGCCTGGAGTTCTTGAGTCAGTGTCGCGATAATCTCGCTGATGGCAGCCTGCTCGGCCGCCGGCACGCCTTCGATATTCTCGATCTGCGAGATGGACGACTGGGTAGCCTGAATCGCGGCCACGACAGAGGCCAAGGTAGATTCATTCGGGCTGGCCTTGTAAGCCTGAATCGCGGAATTCAATCCAGATGAAGCGGCCTGCGCAGCCTCCACGCCAACCTGGATGGCAGCACCGGCAGCAGTCGCCGCGGCATTGCCGGTAAGGCGCCCTGCAATCGTCAGCAGTGACCCAGCAAGTGTTCCGACCAATTCGCCAATGGATTCAACTTCAGAGAGCCAGCCAGGCACAGCGCAGCCCGTCACGAGCGTCACGGCGCAGAATAGAAGGATGGACAAGCCGCAAAGGGTCAGGATGCGGCTGAGGGTGGTGAGAGTGCGATAGTTCAAGGGGTCTCCTTTTTCGTGGTTGAGTCAGTTACGGGGACTGCGACGGGGCTGTCGGGTACTTCATGGGAAGGAACCTGAATAGGGGTTGCGCTGCCAGGTACAAGCGCCTCTTGCTGGCCTGCATCCTTCTGGGCGTGGCCGATGCGAATGCGAATGCCCAGAGCAATGCTGGCGATGGACCCGGCGATTGCACGTACTTTCGGGGGAAGGCTGCTTTCGGCGGCTACCGATCCGCAGATGATTGCGATGGTTTCGAGGTAGCCGTTCGCCGTGGTGGGCGATATGTTGATTGTGGGAATGTTTATGGTCATTTCCGTTTCACTTTCTCAATTAGCCACACAATAGGCGCAGCCGCAATAACCGCCACAATTGGCATAGTGAAGTACCACCACGGAAGAATCATTGCAGACTCCATACATACAGGATAATGCAGACGCAGATGACGCACCCGAGGACGATCAATCCGTCGATGACCTGCTTGCTCATTTGGCTAAATTGCCCTCGACCATCGCCCGGGTCGACGCCAGCAACTCTTCCCACTGTTCGCCCGCGTGAAGCTTGGCCAGTTCGATTGCGGTCCACCTGTCCACCAGTGCCTCATGCGAGGCTGCCTGCGCGTCGGCGATGAAGCCTTGGTTCTCCTGCGCGAGTTCAACCTGATCGGCTGGAACCGGCGGCGGGGGCGGAGGGCCTGTTGGATGAGGTTTCGGCATAATCACTCCTTAACGGTTGGGTCGGCAGCGTCCTGCGGCTTCGCTCACCGATCCAACTCCTTCTGATCCTTCACGCCTCGCGCATATTCAGCATCACCACCGAGCTTGAGCAAATGCTCTGTCTGCCCGTTGACCTTCTTTTCCACTTTTCCCATGCGCACGTTAGTAAATGCCGTGAGGATAGCGTTTCCGAGGGCAGCGACGGCCCCGATTGCTGCTATTGCTACGGCATCGGTCAGAGGACACCGCCATCGCGCAGATGCTTCAAATCCTCGTCATCGCACGGCTTTGGATCAGGTTGTGGCTTGGGCTTCGGGTCGGTTGCTGGAACCGGCTTCGGAGGGGGCGGGAATGGAGGTTTGTTCGGCATGATCGCTCCTATGGAATCGTTGGATCAGATGCATTCTGCTGCGATTTTACGCTTGACTGGTTATAGTGCGGAACATTATTTTCAGCTTTCCCCATGAAACTCCGAATAGTCATGATTCCACACAGGATGGTGATAATCACTCCCATAGCCAGAATAATCTTCCACATGCCCTTTTGCTGGGAGATAAAGTCGCGGATTTCGCTCACAGCCTCTCGCGTCTCTTGGACAAATCCGGGATGACTGTTGCCGTTTAAAAGGCGGTCCATGTTCTCCACCTTAGTGAAGTTCGAGTTTGCACGCTGCTCAAGTTGATACAATCGCTCCTCCACACTCGGCATCCATATCCCTCGGCAACTTAATCGGCCACCCTCGCGGGCTGAGCTATTACTGCATCTAGGCCGTTACGGCAAACTTCCAGATCCATTGAAGGTAACTTGACTCCCATGAAATACAACAGTGATTGAAGATTGCGCTGGCAGAGTGTACGTTGCACTCGCTATCGCGGAGTTACTGGCACCGCTCAGGACTCCGATAGCTTTGAGCGTTGTCGTGCTCCCGACCACAATAGGAATGGTATACGGTGTCGATGTGGGGGTCGGTGTGGTGCCGTCAATCGTGTAGTAAATACTCGATCCCGGCGTTGTATCGGAAATAGAGACGATCTGTCCTGTGGAATATGACCCGCCTGGTGGAGTAAACACCGGGGTCGCGACAGTCAGGGTGTAAACCCCGGAAGTGACGGAGGAGTTGGAATACCCTGCCTGTGTCGCCAGCGCGTTCAGCGTTGTCGTCCCAGTGATGACTATCCCCGTAGTGTAGGTTGTCGAGCCAGCCGCACACGTTCCCGGCGTTGTCGGGTTTGGCGGAGGGGTTGCGCCCAGGGTGTAACAAAGAGTCGCACCAGCGGGGCCAGAGATCGTAATGGTTTGCGGACTGACCAGCGAAGCGGGCGCGGCTGGAGAAAACGTGGGCGCGGCAAGCGTGGGCACGGAGGTGATGGTGTAAGGTGCCGATGCAACTGCGGACTGGCTATACCCGGACGCCGTGGCGATAGCTTTGACCGTCAGCGAACTCGCGACCGAAACAGGAGACGAGTAGACCGGCGAACTCGTTGTAGGGGTGGTTCCGTCGAGCGTGTAGTAGATTGTGGCGCTCGGGGTTGTGGTCGAGATCGCGACGGACTGAGGGCCTACGTAAGTTCCAGCGACGGGCAGGAACGTGGGCGTAGCCACCGGAGGAAGGTTGATCGTATAAAGCGCTGTCCCGACCGCGCTGTTAGTCAATCCTGCTGCGACCGCGAGTGCCTTGATGGTCTGCGTCGTGCCGACGGAGAGCGGCGCCGTGTAGACAGTGCTCGAAGTCGTTGGCGTACTGCCATCCGTGGTGTAGTAAATCGTGGCGCCGGGGGTGGCGTCGAGGATCGAAACAGTCTGCGCCGAGGTGTATGTACCGGCGATTGGAGAGAAGGTCGGCGTGGCGACCGCAATCGCATAGGTTGCACTGGCTACAGAGGAATTGACGTGGTAGACCTGCGTGGCGATGGCGTTGAGGGTCTCAGGACCGCTTACGGTGATGGGCGCGGTGTAAAGTGTCCCTCCTGAGCCGCAAGTCCCTGCGGTGGGCGCAGTCGGCGTAGTGTTGACTCCAACGCAGGCATTCGATCCAGCCGGATAGTTGACCGTGACCGTCTGTGTCCCGACATAGGTTCCCCCTACAGGGCTGAAGGTCGGCGCGGCCAGTGTCGGGAAATTGATGGTCAGTGTTACGGAAGCCACCGAAGAATTGATATAGCTCGCCAGCGTCCCGATGGCCTGGATCGTCTCCGTCGACGTGACGCTAAAGCTACCGGAATACGTGGACCCATGGGAGCAGGTTCCCGGACTGGTTGCGGCCGGCGTCGTGCCATCGGTCGTATAGCAGATGACCGCGCTCGGCGTCGAATCGGTGATGGCGACCGTCTGCGGCGTCGTGTAGGTGCCTGTGACCGGAGTAATGACCGGTGTCGCTACCGTGGGAGTCCCGCCGATGGTGTACGCACCCACAACCAGATTGCTCGGTAGTCTCCCGGAAGTTCCCAGAGCCGGATTGTTCAGCCCTGCCATCGCATAAAGCGTCTGGGTGGAGGACACCGAAACCGGACTGGTGTAGAGCGTACCCTCCGTACAGCCCCCAGCGTTATCGGTCTGCGGCAGGAAGGCCGGTGTTGAAGCAGAGAGCGCATAGCAGTAGTAAGCGCTGCCTGTGGTGCTGGAGATCGTTACGCTCTGCGTCCCGGAGTAAGTACCCGCGGCCGGGGTAAAGGTGGGCGCGGCGACGAAAGGAGAGCCGGAAGATGCGCTTGACGTATAGCTCGAATGAGACTGCGAGGATGGCGGCGTGTTGACGGTGTAGACCAGCGAATTCAGGTAGAAGGGATTGGCGGAAGCGCCGTTTGTGCCTCCGGTTATGCCCACATAGGCTGTGTTGCTGCCGACGATGGAGGGGATGTTGACGTTCGCCCATGACTGAGTAAAGCAAGTCGCCCCCGGACACGAGCCGCCAGCGGTGACATCGAAAACGCTATAGGTAAGCGTCGTGCCATCGTAAGTGACGGTTGCCGAGTAGGTGTGTCCAGTCGTAGTTTGTTGCGTGGTTGCAGGGCTGGAGAATTGAACCGGAGAAGTCAGTATCTTGTCTGTCGTCCAGTACCAAGCCTCTGTGCCGTAGTTGGGGTTGTACGGTGGCTGCTGCGCTTGATAGATTTGCGTGCTCGAACCCGTATACGAAGCGCCAGAGCAGGTGACCGAGGTGCAGCTTGCGAAGCTGTGGTTATCGTAAAGCTCCAGACCGAAGATGTGATCCGTAGATTTTCCGTTCGAGGAGAATGCTTGATACATCGCACCTTCATAACCGGCACCAGCCGCAAACGGGCAACTCCCCGGCGAGCACGGTCCGAAGCCGGAGGCATCTGAGTTCTGGTTGTTTTGAAGAACCAAAAACCCGTTGTATTCGTTTGGAACAAAAGTGGCGGTTACGGTGAACGCCTGAACGTTGACGGGTGCGAGTTGATAGTTCACCGCGCCATTGCAGTGATTGCAGCCTGTCGGATTGATGATTGCCTGAGTTCCGTTTAAGCCGCCCAGACTCCAGAAGGCTCCTGTGCCTGTGCTGCTGGATATGCGGCACGAGCCGGAAGTCGAGAAGCCGGAAGGACAAACTGGTACCTGCGCAGAGGCGACCGAGGCCACCAGAAGAAGTAGGGCGAGATAGCGTTTCAATGTTGGCTCCCAACGGAGTAGAAGGTGGAGGGTGAACTTTGACTTGCATAGTCGGTGGCAATCCAGTCGGTGCTGCGAGCTATTCCGGAGAAACGAACCTCATCCACAATTCCGGGGGTCGTGCAGCATACCAGATAGGAAGCGATGCGCATCGTGTGGCCCGATATGTTGCCTGTGCTAAAAGAGATAGAAGAGTTTGAGGTGCCACCATTGAGGTAAATAGTGTTGGTCGATTGGTTATAGACGCCAGTGATCATGGTCCAAGTTCCTGTTGAGATCGGCGTACCAATCACTGCGGCAGTGCTGCTGGCAAATCCGGTTTCAGGCTCTCCCGTCGTGTTCAGTCCGATGTAATATCCTGTAGGACTTCCGCTATCTTCACCGAACGAAGCGAGGACACATGCTCCGGCTGATGCGCAGGAGGTAAACGAGGAAATATTGACCCAGCCAGAAACGGTGATCGGGATATTGCCACCACTGCTTGGGAAGTTAGCTCCTCCTCCATTTGCTCCCACCGTGAAGTAACTACTGGCGCTAAATGTCTGCGCTCCGTCTATCTGCCCGGTTGTAGGTGTGATGGTTCCCACCGCCGTGGCCATATTATTTGCGCCACTGCTGTATCCAGTGGAATCCGCCCCACCTGGGCAAGTACCTCCGCACCCGGAGTTGACCATGTGATACACGCCGAAGAAGTTTGAATCCCATGTCCCAGTAGCGTTGCTCTGATCCGTCGAGATCGTCGTGTTGTCGTAGGCCAGTACAAAGGTGATGCTTGCGGATTGCGAGATCGTAGGAACCTGGACCCAATAGACAACTTGCCCATTCGTCGCGGTGTACTGTTCCGTCTCCCACGGCAATTTGGTTGCGCAGGTCGCGTCTGTGAAGAATCCAACATCATACCCATTCGTATTCTGTACCAAGCCGCCATTCGCCACGGTAGCCAGATACGAATAGGTGCCCGAGATCAACAGCGGGTAGTCAGTCAGATTGCCCGATAGAGAGGACTGCGCCGGAACGGTGATGACGCGGTAATGCGTATACGTTCCGCAAGCTGGAGCACTTCCTCCATGGACGAAAGCCCGTTGGCTGACCTGGAATTGAGCGCCGCAAGGCAAACAAGCAAGCGCAAAGATGATCGAAAGCCAGATTCTCATTTTGCGCTCACATTCCATGTTGTAGACGCGCTCGTCACAATCGCGCTGCCGGTGGGATTGCAAACGAAGTCATTCAACGAACCCGCCGAAGGCCACGGCTGGAAATAAAGCTGTCCACCGGAACCCGGACCCCACCCAGTTACCCCGCTCACGTCAGTTGTAGGTGTGTGGTTGATAGTCATCCCGGTTGTCAGGTTCGCGATTGATGTTGTGCTCGGGGTGCTGGCAACCCCTGTATAGCTGCTGCAAGTGTTGGCCGCAAAGCTAACCGAAGATCCGACTGTGATGGTCGTATTTGCGACCGGGTTGTCACAGGCCCCGCCGAACTTGGGTGCGTTTGGAAACTGAACATTCAAGATGCAGAGATGTGCACCGCCGTTAACCGCTGGGTTAGTTGGAGTGACTGCCCCAGCCGAGCCTTGGACACTCCAATGAACCGTTCCATTGAGGTTTCCAGACGGGCTATAGATGCCATTCGTACCGGCGTCTTCAATGTCCATATCCTGCACATCGATATTCGCTGTGTTCACGCCTTCCGCGAGTTGATAGGTACAGTTTTGGCACCACGGATGGATAAAGACTTGAAGATTGCCGGGGTAGGGCTGGCCGCTGCGACCTTCTGGAACAATCCCTTTGATGCAATTGGCTTCGTTCAAATCGATCATCGTGGTGTGTTCGCCCGACTGAACGCATGTACCGAATCCCGAAACGGAAAGATCTGTCCAAAATACATGCACATTATTTCCTCCCGTAGGAAGAATCAGGCCCGCTCCGCTTGTTGCAGTTGGCAGAGTATTAGCTATAGTTCCCATACCAACGTGGTGACCTTCTGAGGTCGAAATCCATAAGGTATTGACCATCTTGACCGTAGGATTGGTCGGGGCGAGGAATGTCACATAGTCAAATTCGAGTCCAGCAAAAGTAAAGTCGAACAATCCACACGTAGAGCAGTACCCACCGAACACATTTCCGCTTGTCGCATCGGTCATGATAACCGCGCCTATCGGGGTAGGATTTTCAAAACTGACCGGCTGCTTAAAGCCGATAAATCGTGTGATCGTATCGCTTCCATCGGCAACATTAGGCATCTGCACCATCGCATTTGCTGTGCCGGTGTTCTGAAGCGTTCCGTTGATGCGATAAGTGCCGTCTGGCAGGTAGACATTCCCTGCCGCATTTACAGCCGACTGGAAAGCCGCTGTCTCATCGTGTTTGACCACATTGGAAGATGAGACTGAAACCGTTGTCGCGGGAGTCACCACAAGGCTTGTACCCGTGCAGGAAACCACGGTGCCGATGTAATCCGAACCGCTCGCTCCAGAAGTGCCGGCTCCAACAATGTCGATGCCATTTCCGGCGACGAACGTAGAGCACGAGCCAATCGTGCCTGAAGTCCCGATTGCAAAGGTGCCTGTGATGGTAGTTGTGGTTAAGCCTGCCGTAGAAGCGTTGTAGGCTATCGTGATGCAGTTGTTATTCGGGCTGGTATCGGTGTTGCAGACTGCCGGATTCGTAGGTACCGGCCCGTAGGTGATCTGATGCGCTGTTGAAGTGGATAGAGCGGTTAGCCCTGCGGTGGTTGTGCCAGAGCCATCTGTGACTGTGCCTGTACCTGTGCTAGGGAGCGGATACGCTGGCAAGCAAGTCTGCAATCCGCACCCATGGCCCGTAGGCGCGATCTGTGTGCTGTTTGACCCATCATTGACAAGATAGGTGACGCCGGAGGCTGGCGCTGCTCCGTCGAAGATATTTACTCCGGTTGCGATGCTGGCCGTCCCGCCGCTGTCGATCAGGACATCCTGTGTCACTCCTGTACCGTTCTGAGTGCTATTGACTACATTCCAGTTCGCAGCGACATTCGCTCCAAAATGGAGGCAGCTAGCGAAACTCTCGCAATGAGTATTAAAGATGTTCACTTGCTGAAGAAGACTTCCAGCCGCCGTAGCGATGTGGATGCAAGCCAATCCCTGATGGTCGCCGCCGAGACTGTTATTGCACGTAGTCCTGTCAAAACGGACATTCTGGATTGTGTTTAATCCCGAAATCGCCGTGTATTGGCCGAGGATGCAATCGTTCGCTCCTGAATCATTGCAATTCACATCTCCAAACTTCATGTTCAGGATATCCGTAACTACCAGGCAAGCTGCCGTGGCGGTTGCCGAGTTGCCGCACTTGAGATCCACACCATCAAGTACAGTGCCCTCCTGATTGCCCGTCAGAGATACTAGAGTTCCGGTCGAGTTTCCATTTGCATAGAACCGGCATCGATGCCACTCGTTATAGGACTGCCCCGAAGAACCCGATGTCGGCGCGATAGTGAATTGCGGAGTCGTGGCTCCTAGCGACGATCCCGAGTTGAACTGCGCAGTTCCGCCCTCGCCGCCGCAATCGCTGATCACGCCGTTGGTCTGCCATGTCTGGTTGGCATTCACAGTAATCTGCTGGATAGGCCACTTGACCGTTATCGGAGTCTCGCCGGAAGTGGGAAGCGCGGCGAAAGCATTGGCCGCGAGAGTCTGTGTTCCAGTGATCGATCGAGCATCGCAGGTACCGCGATAGGTGCCATAGTAAGTGTTCAGCGCAGCAAGACAGGCCGCTAGCTTTACGTCAAGCGTCGAGCCGGTAAACGAGGCCACATCCAAGGCTGGCATCAAGTCCGATGTAGCCGTGCTGGAGGTAGATGTGCCGATCAGTGGTTCGCCCAAAACTCCGTTAACCGTGGCGCTTCCTCCGCTGCCGTTCGATGCTGCCGTGACCAAACCCTTTGCATTAACGGTGATATTGGCGTTCGTATAGCTGCCTACATTCGAGTTGACCGTCGCAAGAGTCGCCGCGGCCGAGCCGGGGCCGGTCGCCGTGACGTCGCCGGTCAGCGCGGTGATGGCGCTACTACTGCTTCCGGGTGCTGCCGTCCAAGTGCTCGTTGACCCGTTCAAATAGCAGAAGTGTGGGAAAGCATAGAGCGTTCCACCGCCCGTAGTGCAGTCGCTCGCGCTGGTGCCGTCCACGATCCAAGCCGCGCCGCCATTTGGCACGCCGCCGGTCGAGATCATGATCGAAGTAAGCTGCGAGACGGTGTAAGGCACATTGTACGCGCCGGGGAAAGGAGCATAGGGGTAGATGCCCAGCGTGCTGTTGATGAAGGTCAGCGGAAGCGCGACATTGATTCCCGTAGTCGCTGGCGGTGCTGTGCCAGTGTAGTAGACCAAGAGGGCCATTGGTGCGATTCCAGTAAGACCAGAAATTCCTGGATACGGAACTTCCGGTGGTGCGGTATAAATCGAAGAATCTGCTACGCCAGTGCAAGATACACTCGGAATATTCGCAGCAGTCAATCCGGTAAATAGAACAGAATACACCGAACTACTTGAGGTGCTCAGACTCCACATTCCGGCCGAGCCGCCCGTCCATGTGCAACCGAAATCATTGGTAATTGCTCCAGAGACGGTAACGGCAGAATACCCGTAAACGGCTGTGATGGTATCGACAGAATTATCCCACCAGCTAGGCAAAGAGTAGTCGCCCGATCCTGTAGTAGCAGTCGTGATGTCAACAGAATTATGCGGACCTGAGCCGACTTCAAGGAAAGAAGCAGTGCCCCCTATGCCAATTGCTACGCACGTACTTCCTGAAACGCAAGCCGCGCCCATCGATCCGGGGTACAGAACGATATACTGACCCGAGATGGGCGGAATGATCTGTACCTGTAGCGGAGTATTCCCGCAGCCAGCGAGCCACGATCCATTTCCAGAGCCGTCATTGTCGAGACAGCCCACTCCCTGCGCTCCCGGAAAGTTGAAGGGATAAGATGTTGGAACGCTTGCCGGTGCTCCGATCTGGATGCCGTTCGCTCCGGGCGTGGCCGTCGTTCCCTGCTTCAGGAAGATGGAGCCAGCGACTCCGCTTGCGCCGTAGAAATTGGTCTGCGGAGCGAAGATGTTCACGGCTGTCGTGAAGGGGATGTTGAGCGATGCCACCCCGGTAGGGTCGGTATAGACCGGCGAAGGCCCACAGGTCAGGGCTCCGGTCCAGGTCACCAAATAATTCGCCACGCCAGAGCCGCATGAGCCGCCCCCTCCACCTACATTCTGGATGGCGTAAAAGGTATAAACATTCTGAGGCTGCGTCGCGACCGGCGTAATCTGCTCAAGGTATGATCCAGGCGTCGTAAAGACGTTGAGGATGCCTTGACTGTTCAGCGATGTCGGATTGGGAATCTGGCGAGTCAGGCCGTAGTCGGAATAGAGCGTCACGCCAGTCGTAGGGCATGGAATGCCGATGGCGGTGAGTGCGCAGACTCGGACGGTAGCGTTGGTCGCAGGCGTCCCGTAAGGCGTCAGAATGGGACCGAGGGAGATGACCGCAGCGGTCGCCGCGGAATTAATAACGTACCCGGCAGAAACTACAGCAGAGTTGAACAGGCTTGTTTTCCCGGCGAGAGCCTTGATGGTTAAAGATGCCGAGACTGCAATCGGAGTCGAGTAAGTGTTCCCATTATTACAAACCAGCACGCCCAGAATTACTTCCGTGGTCGGCGTCGATCCGTCCGTGGTGTAACAGATGAAAGCCCCGGAGGTTGCGGTCGCCAGTGTCACGGATTGAGGGGAGGCGTAAGTGCCGGCCACCGGAGAGAATGTTGGGTTGGCGACGGTCGCCTGAGCAATGGCCTTAGAAGGCAAACCCAGCATCGCGAGCAGCATCAGCATGAGCCCGATGCCAAGGCCGGAGACATTCCTTGTGTACCAATTCATTGACCGGCTTGCCTTCCGAATCTCGCAATCTGTCATCCCGCTTGACTCCTGTTTCCGTCCAGTTCCCATGCGTCATCCGCGAAGTGTTGCCAACGCCCATGCGTTCGTTACAGTGAGCGCAGAGGCCGCGCTGTTCTTCCCAGAGCAACTGCTTCCGCCGCTGGTACTCCGCGTGGCCGGCATCGCTCGCCATGCATATTTCCCTTCCGTCCTCATACCGGCGTACTGCTGACGCCGTTTCTGGCTCTCTGGGGCGGATTCTCCGGCGAACATAGCGCAAGGCAACTCCAAACGGACGCAGTTTAGGTCAGGAAACGTCTTATGTCTATGAATTCAGCGTTATTTGGTGGTAGCATGGGGCCATGAACGGTCCAGCGCAAAGCGATTCCTTCCCGGCTCCGGCAAATGCGGTCCGCCAGCCGATTCCCGCCCGTCTTACCCAGACGATACCCGTATATCTGTCCCGCAATCAGTCCTTTGTGCTCGATCCGGACTTGGCTCTGGCGCTGGAGGATATGGCGAATGCTTCGGGCGAGCCCTGGGTGGTGTTTATCCAGAAGGCGGTCAATTCGGCGCTGAGGGATTGGCTGGGGAGGTAGGGATGCCGCAGAATCGGTGGACGCTCGGAACTCCTTATGATCCGACCATGAACGGGGCGCTTTTTTGGACCCAGCCGGGTGGCCCGTACACTACCGTTTATCCCCAATTGCAGAACAATACGCCATGGCTCGATTACCCAGTGAAGGGCTTGGTGCTGAACGAGTACCAACCCTTTTGGAGCCCGGCGTGCGGACATCCGATCAAGGAGTGGAAAATAATTCAGGAGTTCGACGCCGTGGCCGGGGAGGCGGTAAGTCTCATATGCTGTAACACTTGCACTCTCATACAGAATAGTCACCCTCTTAACGGCGGCGCAATCGCCGATTTCGCCACGGACAATGTCTACAATCCGTACCAGCAATGCATCATTCTGGGCTAGACCTCTTGGTAGGGGAATCGGCTTTTAATTTCAGCCCGATAGACCGCGTCTGCCTTCAGTCCAGAGTTCTCGAATTTAGCCGCCACATCTGCGCTCGGGCCGTAAAACTCATAAGTGCGCGAGTCTCTTTGATAGACAATTTGCAGCGTCTTCGTCTCCTCGTCGAAAGAGGCTCCGGCGATGTTGCTGTCTGGGATAATTTGCAGAGGCTTAAACGCCATCCTCATCCTCCAGCGCTTCGTTTATCTCGTCCAAAAGCTCATCGTAATCCCGATCAACCACAAACCCCTCAAGCGCCGATTGACCCGGCGTGTAGAGGACACACTTGTCATCGGCCCGCTTGAGCACGCATCCCGGCGCGGGTATGAACGCGAGGCCGTCGCCGATTTCGATCATTCTCATTGTGGCGATGTCTCCAACTCGTCAAGTTTTCGATTCATCTCATCTATCTTCTTCTGGAGACTGGCCGCTGAATCGCTATCATCCGACTGCACAGACCGCCCATTTCCGCTGCCGCGATTCGCAGCCATGAACGCCACGACCGGAGCGGCAAGTTTGAGCGACTTGTGATCCTTATCGGCTTGCTTGACGATCTGCCTGAACGTGTCGGCAATTCGTACTCGGTCGGCATGAGGAACGCTTTGTAGAACCTCCAACTCGCCAGCCGGAGGCCGCGTGAACCATTCCCGGACGCCTGGATTGTCGAGCATTTTTTGCAAAGCGAACGGCGTCAATTCGGCAGCCGTGTAGATAGCGCCGCCAAGTTCGAGGAATGGATGACCGGTTGCCGCGCCAACCACCGCACCGATCGGTCCGGCGACCAGCCTTACAAGCTGGAACTTGCTTACGCTAGTCCACTGCTTCAGCTTTTCCGTGATAAACCGGTCGCGAATTTGTTGCGGGTCGAGTTCTGGAACTTCGATAGGTTTTGTTTCGTGCGGCTGCGGGTACTCCTTCTGCGGCGGCTTTGCGTTCGCGGCTTGCCGGGCCTTGGCGCGCGCATCGGCCAGGGCTTGCGCGCTAACTTCCACCTCTTTCGCCACAGCGTCCGGCTTGGGCAGCGCGTCCAGTCCCTTCTGGATATTGCGCATATCATTGATCGCGGCATGAGTGCGCTTACGGAATCGCCATGCTGGCTCCTCTTTGCCGTCCGGACCAATAATGGTCTTGCCGGTAAACTGAGTCTCCGGCTTGGTGGCATCACCAACAAGAATCTTTTCAACTCGCTTCGCTTCTTCCGGCTCTAGATCCTCATATGGCCGTGTCGCGTTGTATGCGTCTTCTGCCTGCAATCCCATGGCTACGGGCGAGCCGCTACCGCCAGGGCCGGAGTAATCTCGATAGCCGCCAGCGTATTCCTTGTACTGGCGCCGCAAAAGGGCATGCTGCTTCCCCGTTTCGGGATCAACCTCATTCGCTAACTTCTGCATCCGCTTGCCGAGTAAATCCCGGAACTTTACCACAGCCTGCCGAATATCCGGGGCAAGCCCTTTGTCGCCGATCATTCGGCCGGCTTCCTGATAGTACCCATCGAGGTCGGAATACTTTGCACCTGGAAGGTCCGAGCCATCGGCGTTCATCCGCTTGAGTGCTTCGATTTCGTCCGGCGCGAGTTCCGGCTCGCCCTTCTTCGTCGGGAACATCTTTTCGGCCGGTTCCGCTACGCCTCCGGCCTTCTTGCCGATGTCATTGAAGATTGCAACGTTTGCGCGCGAGCCTTTAATCTTGCCTTCGGCCTCGTCGACCATCTCGTCAAGATCGGCATATGGGACCGTGTGAACTTCTCCGGTTTCCGGGTCCGGCGCATCTAGTTTGGCCGCGACCTCGCCGAAGCCTTTCTTGAAGTAGTCCCTTGCGGCTTGATTGATGGCTTGCACGCGCGACGTGATGTTCTGCCGCGCCGCGGCTTCATCCGCCGTCAGTTTAGTCCGCTTCGCTTCTGCGGTCTGTTGGCGCTTTACTGTCTCGTCATGTGCCTGCCGCGCCGAAGTTTCGACCTCATCGCCCTCAAGGTAAGGCTCGTCTGCGTTTGCGGCCTTCTCTGCGCCGACCGCTTCGGCCTTGGCCTTCAGCCGGGCAGCCTTATTCTCTTCGTCGATCTTTCCCTGATCTTTCTTTGTCGCCTCATCCGCCCTCTGGTTGGCTTCCAATGTTGTGTCGCGAGCCGTATTCGCCTTCTCTGCTTCTTCGGTGACATGCGCCTTCACTTGCCGCTCGCCGGCGCCTAATGCGGTCTGAGCCGTTTTGCGAACAGATTCAGGGGAAAAGGCTTTGATGGTCGCACTGGCACCTTCGGCAGCCTTGCCAGTCAAGTACATCCCCAATACGTCGCCCAGAGCATTCTCGGTGGCTAGACTAGGAGATTTGCGCCAATCGGCAACCGCCTCTTCGCGCGGTCCACCATCTGCGATCCGGGATGAAGAGACCAGAGTTCTGTTTCGGCCTGCTTCGAAGTGGCGTCGTCTGAGGAGAATAGACGTTTGACGATATCGGCGGCCTGAACCGGCAATTGGAGTGTTCCGGCAACAACGCGAGCGGCGCGCTTCAGCACGTTCGTCGGCCCAGTTGTCAGCGCCTCCTGTAAACCCTCTGCCGTGCTCACTTTGCCGGTCTTCGGCGCTTCCGGTTCGGTCATGCGCTCAAACCAACTTGGCTGAGTGGCCTTGACATCCCTGCCGTAGCGAGATTCCGTCGGTTCGTCCAGCGCATACCCTTGGGTCTTAGCCTGGTCAACCTTGCTGAACGGAACCTGAATTTTGCCGGACGGACCCTGCATCTCATAGAGCCCTTCGCCATGCGGATTGGAAGTGAAGTCGGGCGGCGGAGCGGCAACCGCGGCCGCGTGCGGTTTCGCGATATCGGCAAAGTCATCCTCGGGAGGCGCAGATTTCGCCGCTACGGGATGTGGCTTCGCAATGTCCGCGAAATCGTCAGTTTGAGTTGCGCTAGTCAACTGGCGTATACCCCTGAGCGGTGATTGCTGCGCTTACCTGCTCTTTCGTCTTGCCCTGATACTTCGGCTTCTTCATCGCGTCCGCAATGCTGACGGTGCCCTTGGTCTGCGGGGTGGCTGCCGCTGGAGTCTTCGCCGCCTCGCCGATTCCTCCAGCCTTCATGTCGGCTTCTTTCTGCGCCTTGGCCGCCGCGTCAAGAGTGGAGTGCTCCTGCTTCGCCGATACCGCCCTCTGCTGGACGCTCTTGGCCATGTCGAGCGCCTGTTGAGGCGTCAATGTCACGCCGCCGATCACCGTGAACCCATCCTTGCCGGAAACGTGGGACATTGCCCGGTCGAGCCAAGGCGCGGAGTTGATCGCCATCTGCCATTCGGCATTGGTGATGCGGACAGAAGCCCCGCCGCCCGAGGTTGGATGCGCGCCAACTACATTGCGCAGATAGCTGGAGACAAGGCCGATCTTGGCCGGGCCGTTCGTTGGATCTTTCAGCACTGCGGCTGAATCCGCCAAAGCCTGCTTCGCTTGAGTGTCCAAGTCTGCGCTCATGGCTGATGCCTTATCCGCCGCCTTTTGCTTGTCCTTGAAGGCGACTGAGCCGACGTAGCCGACTGGATGAGTGCCGCTTCCGGCTGATGGCGTTCCGGCTCCCGTACCGGTTCCGGCGTGTGGCGTGGCTGCGTGATGCGCGGCAGGTTGACCGGCACCGCCTTCGCCGGATGTGCTCTCCCCGATACCGTTCGGAATGTCCCGATGCGACGTACTCGTCGTGCTGTAATTCTGGAGCACGCCATTCGAGTCGACAAACTTGCCGGTCAGCGTGCGCTCAGTCGGGTACATGCTCAGAATGGACGATGGCGGCACTTTGGTCGCGTCGAAACTCCCCGCAATCGGCTGATTCGTCTCCGGATCGTATAGCTGGCTTCCCCACTTGCCATCTTGCTTCGTCCATCCAAGTTTCGGCGCGCGGTTCGCGCCAGCGCCGACAGCAACTGCAGAGTAGCCTTCCGGGATGTTCTCCGCGTGGGTAACATCCAGCCACTTGCGGGTCTTGCCGTCCGGAGCCACGAACTCCTTGTAAACGGCAGTAGACGGCTTCGCTTGAGGCGCAAGGATGCTTTCCGCCGCTTCGAGTTTCTGCTTGTCCTCCGGCGTCCGCTTATCTTCCGGGATGGCGAGAACGCGGTTGCGGTCAGCCATGGCGTTCTGCTGGGTCAGCTGGTTGCCAGCCCCCACGCCCTGAGCCTGAGAAGTCGTCTCGCCCGTCTGCCGCTGCTCATACTCTGCCTTTAACTGCTGCGGCGACTTCACTTGATAAAGAGCCGATGGACCGAGCTTTCCCGCGACTTCGGCGTATGCCCGCAGCGCCTCGTCGGGATTGTCCTGATGTCCGGCCATGCGCTGAAGCAGGTTTTGCTTTTCCTTCTGCTTGCCGGTCTTCTTATCCGTCGTCAGCGGCGGCAGGTAACCCTTGATCGCGTCCAAGGTCGCCTGATGAGTGACGAGTACCTGGTTGTGCAACTGCTTCACTTCGGGATCATCGAGAATCTGCTGCGGACTGAGCGGGCTGCCGTCCGGATTCACCTTCGACGAGCCGACCCTGTTGTAAGCCTCCTGATATTGCTGGCCAAGCTGCTGCTGGAGCGAGCTGAGCGCCGACATCTTCTTGTTGAACTGGTTGGCGTGCTGGAGTCTGGCCGAGTCGTAACCCTTCACTGCTCCGCGCAACACCTGATCGACCATGTACGCGATGCCGCCAGCCTTTGACGCGGCGCCAAGATTCTGCGGTGGAGGGTTGTCCTGAAGTCCGCCTGCAGTCGGTCCCGGAGTTGCGACTTGCGGGAGATCGAGCGGCTTGTACGGGCCGCCTTCCGGATTCAGCGAGGGCAGACCGGAAGTGGCGGCGAAAGCCTGCGTATCCGAGTTGCCGGATGAAGGCATCGGAAATGGGAGAGTGCCGCTCGCCGCCTGAGACTGGGTATCCTGAGCCAAGAATTCCTCCTACGCAAACAGCCTTGAGAACCCGCCGGCTTCGCCAGCAGCGCCGAATACCGAACCGCCAAGACCGCCTAAGGCGCTGCCTAGCCCACCGAATGCTCCCAAGGTAGCACCTTTCGACTGGTTGTTCTCGTTGACGATGCCGCCCCACTGATTGCCAGCGGCGTTTCCGGCGCTGATTGCGGTACTCGCGGCACCCTGACTTTGCCCGATGCCCGATTGTCCGAGTTGGCCGAGCGCATTAAAACTTCCGAGGTACCCTTGCGACGCCAGTTGGCCAAGTTGCGCACCCTGGTTTACATCCGCCTGCTGAATGGCAAGGTTTCGTTCGCCGCCGGCTGGAGCGGTATTCAGGATGTTCTGCTTGGCTCCTGCGGTCGCTTGCTGGATCTGCTGCGCGGCTGGCGCGGTTACGGCGGAAATCAGGTTGGGAGAACCGCTTGCGAGCGCCCCGTAAAACTGCTCTGCCTGAGCCTGTCCGGGGAAGGCGAGATTGAAAAGTTGCTGAGACTGACCTTGCTCCTGACCGAGTAGGCTGGTCAATTGCGTCGCGAGCCCGGCCTGCGCGTTCTCAGCCGTCGCGTTCGATGGTGCCCCGCCCTTGCCTCCCGACATAGCCACTCCTCGCGGGGATATGGTACGGCGGTCAGCGTCTAATGTCTATGGTTTCGGTTCTCTCACCCGCTCCAGCACATTCCGCAGGATGAATTCGAAGTCGATCCGCAGGCAAGTCGAGAACACTCCCGGCACCAGCGGACCGCCCGATTCGCCCATCATGCAATGCGGCAAAGTCCCGCAATCCCGGAAGCCGAACTGATGCGTCCACCGCTTCGTCAGGTGATTGGTTTCGTACCGCGAACCGTGCAGGGCGGCCAGTTTGAATGTATGGAACAGCCACGCGAGGCCGAGGTACATGAGCACTCGCTGTTGCGGCGTCCGCCAGGCTTCGGAAAAGATGGTGTACCCGGCGAAGACGGAGTTTGATGGGATGCCGGTCATGGATTTGGGCGATACGGTGACTTGGGTGGAGGGGAAACAGTAGCCGAGGGGGCGAAGCTCCGCTTGGGACCGAAGACTCTCGTCGCCATTGACGGCGTGATCTCGCCACTCTCCCACCACGCACACGGCGCGCTCGCTGAGGTACTTCATGATCGCGTCCGGGCCGAGGTTGGGCATCCCGCAGAACAGCGTTGGCAAGAGGCCCAGACTTCCGCGGTCGTTCAAGTCTAATGGCTTCGGATGACGTTGGCCGGAGAGGCGCGTGCGTTCGTAGAGTGACCAGAGGAGCGGCTGTTTCCACATCTCTTTGGTAGGATCGTAGAGGATCGCTTGACAGTTTCCCCACTTAAAATGGCTCTCCGCCGCCAACCCGATAGGGTCGCTGAGATCGCAGGCTGGGTCGGAGATCAGTTCGTCGAGAGTCACTCGCTGTCCACATCAGTACCAATGTCGTGGGGGTCGCAGCGATGTTCACAGAAGTTCCTATGCCCATCTTCATCGAACAGAATAGCCGCGCAGTCACACGCTTGAGTGCAACGCAAGCACTCATGCTCAAGCCCAGCCACGTACTCTTTCAACTTCGCCAGTCCAGCCGTCAGCATTTCCCGCATCTGATCCAACGTCACTTCGCCGGTCAGTCGCCCTGTGCCGATGTTGATCAATCCGCCTTCAGGCACCTTGCCCACTTCCATACCCGGCAGATTGCAGTATGCCGCCCACGATCCATTGCACTCGGCGGGCGTCGGGATGCGCTGAATAATCTGGCCTACCGCGCCTGTGCCGTCGCCATCCGGGGCGAACTTCCAACCGGTAAAGTAAGGCTCGCTCCCGATTGGGCCTTCGCCCGGAAAGGGCAAGAGGTTGAGTTCACGGAGAAGTGAGACTGGCTGAATTGGCTGTTCAATACTCAAGCATACCTCCCAAGGGCGGCACCGAGCGCGGAGACATCCAAATTGAGCCAAATTGGCCGAGCAGCGCATTTGCCATCTGACACCCCGCTCCGGAACCACTCAGGCCCATAGGCTCAATCTGCGCTCGCGCTTCAGGCGTCAATCGGTCCAGATATTCGCGGCCAATGCCGGTCAGTCGCCAGTAGAGGCCGACGCTGTTCATTTGCGGATCGATATCGCCGA
>Ga0210396_10001840_pt1 | contig 22152 bp, 18 predicted proteins | sample IncBWH17OmetaG_FD_155466 | JGI IMG/M metagenome (GOLD analysis project Ga0210396, IMG submission 155466) | Forest soil microbial communities from Barre Woods Harvard Forest LTER site, Petersham, Massachusetts, United States - Inc-BW-H-17-O ... | reverse complement strand
CTCGCGTTCGGACAGCAGACGTTGTGGAAAGCCAAAAGATTGAACCTGCAGAACAAGCGGCGGCGAAAACAGAAAAGAAAAAGCTAAGCAAGAAAAACCTACCAAAGCAACTCCACGTCGGTAGCGCTCCACTCCATTGGTTCAAGCTCACAGCCGGCATAAACGGCATCCTTCCCGCCTCCGGCGGGCCTCTGCCATTTATCAGAAGAAAGTTTCATCAACAGCGGCATTGATCCTCGTGATTTCTTCAAAATATGGAAAATGCTTAAAATACTTTTAATTATGGAAATGCCATCTTACAGTCGGTAGCGACGGTCGCAATACACCAACATGTCCACCCTCCTCGCCAAAAATGCTGAAGTGCTGGTCACCATGGACGGTCAACGCCGGGAATTGAAAAACGCCGGAATCTATGTCGAGGGTGGCTTCATCAAGCAAATCGGGCTAAACGGGGAGCTTCCGGCGACCGCCGACGTGGTGCTCGATCTTTCCGGGCAGATTCTCCTGCCAGGTTTCGTCAATACTCACCATCACTTGAATCAGACTCTGACACGGAATCTGCCGGCCGCTCAGAACAATAACCTTTTCCCCTGGCTACAAGCCCAATACCGAATTTGGGCCCGCACCACGGAAGAGGCGTCGCGGGCCAGCACGCTGATCGGATTGGCCGAGCTGGCGCTCTCTGGTTGCACCACCGTTTTTGACCATACGTATGTTTTCAAAAATGGGAACAACGTGGATTGCCAGGTCCAGGCCGCCAAGGATATGGGCGTGCGCTTCCACGCCAGCCGTGGTTCGATGTCGCTTGGTCAATCTCAAGGCGGCTTGCCGCCAGACGATTGCGTCGAGGACGAGCCGTTTATCCTCCGGGATAGCGAGCGGGTCATTAAGGCCTATCATGATACGTCGCCAGGAGCGATGACCCAGATCGCTCTCGCGCCCTGTTCGCCGTTTTCTGTCACGATTTCGTTGTTGCGCGACTCTGCCGCACTCGCTCGCCAATACAAAGTCAGACTCCACACCCATCTTTGCGAGACGCGCGACGAAGAGCGGTACACTTTAGAGCGACACCAACTTCGTCCAGTGGATTGGATGGAGACCCACGGTTGGCTTGGTGAGGACGTGTGGTTCGCGCACGCGATTCATGTGGATGATGAGGAAATCAAAAAATTCGCCGAAACCGGGTGCGGAGTGGCTCATTGCCCCTGTTCGAATATGCGGCTTGGTTCCGGTATCGCGCCGGTAAAAAAATATCTGGCGGCCGGGGTGAAAGTTGGTCTTGGGGTGGACGGATCGGCCAGCAATGATGCCTCGAGCATCCTGCTCGAGGCTCGCCAGGCCATGTTGCTGGCGCGTTTACAAATAGGTTTGCTCCCACCTGAGGGACCAAGAAAACATTTCTTGCTCTCCCAGTCGCATCCGGTTCGGGCCCATGAATGGATGACGGCGAGAGAAGCGCTCGAGGTGGCCACCTTGGGCGGAGCACGAGTCCTTGGACGCTCCGACATCGGTTCCTTGGAACCCGGCAAATGCGCCGATTTCTTCTCTCTGGACCTTCACACCATTGGCTACGCCGGAGCGTTGCACGATCCCGTAGCCGCCACGCTGTTCTGCGCCCCGCAAAGTGCGAAATTCACCGTCATCAACGGCAAGGTGGTGGTACGGGATGGTGAAGTCATCACGCTTGAGATGAAGCCAGTGGTTGAAATCCACAACCGCTGCGCCTTTGAAATGGCCAACGCTTGTGCGATTTAAACGGATTAGAACAACGTCCATCGCCTCGAGTAGGTGAAGACGATCTTGCTAGCTTAGCTCTAGCTAGAGCTGTTGCGACATGTCTGCTACCGTGTCCCGGAGGGACAACACCGATCGTAGCCTGGCACGAAGTGCCTGGTATAGCGTCCCTCGAAAGAACCGTCCCGTAGGGTACGGTATGAGCGGGCGCAGCTAATCCCTGAGGTATTTCTCGTCGAAGGGTTCCTGAATCGGCGCCCACCCCTGCACGAATCAGACCGTACCCTACGGGACGGCTCTTTTGGGATGGCGCTGTCCCAGGCACTTCGTGCCAGGCTACGATCGCACCGTCCCTCCGGGACATTTCTCAACGGGCTTGAAACACTTTCGAGCAATTGTTCCGGGCAGATTCCCCTGGCAGTCGGTTTGGTGATCGCAAGGGGTGCATCAAGAAATTCTTTTTCTGGAGCGCAGGCGACCTCTTGCAACCCCAATCTTTGATACTATAATTACAAATATTATTGTATTTTAAGATAACAGTAATATTTTGGTCCCCTTTCAAGGAGATGGACGCGACTTACTCAAGAACAGCACATCTGCCGTCTTGGCATCACAAACCCACCCCTGCGGTACTGAGATCGCGAAGGTTGGCGAAACTAACTCTTACTATTTATGGATCTGAATACGATCACTGAAGTTATGCGCCCCGCGAGCGCCGATGCGGTGAAAGAATGGCCAACTGGACACGCCTGGTTGGCGGGTGGAACCTGGTTGTTTTCGGAGCCGCAGGTAACCACGAATACGTTGGTCGATCTTGAGGCTTTCAAATGGCCCTCTCTCGGCATTCTCCCGGATGGGTTGGAGATCGCCGCGACTTGCAAGGTGGCCGAGCTCGATCGCTTGGCCGCACCGCCTGAATGGAAAGCGGCGCCGCTGTTCTCGGAATGCTGCCGGGCCTTTCTCGCTTCTTTTAAGATCTGGAACGAGGCGACGGTGGGCGGAAACATTGTCATGTCACTCCCGGCCGGCCCGATGATTTCTCTTACCGCGGCGTTGGAAGGCGTTTGCACGCTCTGGCCGCGTAACGGGCTACCTCGCGAAGTGCCGATGATAGACTTTGTTACCGGGGATCACGAGAATGTTCTCGCGCACGGTGAATTGTTGCGTTCGATCTTTCTGCCCGCGACGGCTTTGAAGAAGCGCTATGCCTTCCGCCGTTTTTCCCTCACCCATTTGGGACGCTCGGAGGTTTTGCTGATCGGCACCGTGGGAAGGGGCGAATTTGTCCTGACGGTCACCGCCTCGACACTCCGCCCGGTGCAGTTGCGGTTCGAGAATGTGCCCACGGCGGAAGAGCTGAAAGGAAAATTGGATCAAGCGATACCTTTTAGCCTCTACCTCGATGACCCTCATGGGTCGCCGCCTCATCGCCAACACCTCACCTATTATTTCGCCGAGCAAATTCGCCACAGCCTGGCTGTCTGAACACATTTTATGAGCTACCAGATTAACGGAAAATGCTTCGAAGCAAAACCTCGGCCAGGCCAATGCCTGAGAACCTTCGTTCGCGAACTCGGTTGGTTTGGCGTCAAGAAAGGTTGCGATCGCGGTGATTGCGGCGCCTGCACGGTTTGGCTCGACGGGGAACCTGTGCATAGCTGCCTGGTTCCGGCCTTTCGCGCGGAAGATCATGAGGTTACGACGATTGAAGGTCTTTCTAGCAACGGCGATTTACATCCGATGCAGCGGGCGTTCCTCGAGGCCCAGGCCTTCCAATGCGGTTTTTGCACCGCGGGGATGATCATGACTGCAGCGTCTTTCAATAACCAGCGACTGGCGAACCTTCCCGAGGCGTTGAAGGGCAATCTGTGCCGCTGCACCGGCTATCGCAGCATTGCGGACGCTCTGCACGGCAAAAAATCCGCGGAAGAGGACATCGCCGGCCGAGCGTGCGGAGCGAGTCTCGGAAATCCGTTCGGTCCGGCCATTGTGACCGGAAAGGCCCGTTACACCATGGATGTGGTGGTGGACAACGTCGTGCACCTGAAAGTGCTTCGTTCGCCGCACGCCCATGCGCGGATTCGCGGCATTGACAAAACAGCGGCTCTGGCCATCCCGGGCGTGATCCAGATTTTTACCTCGGAGGATGTTCCCCAGCGCCTTTTCAGCACGGCCCTGCATGAGGATCACTTAGTTGATCCTGACGACAGTTATGTTCTCGATAGCGTGGTCCGCTTTGTCGGCCAACGAGTGGTTGCGGTGGTCGCAGAGAGTGAAGCCGCCGCGGAAGCCGGTTGTCGAGCCCTCCGGGTGGACTACGAAATTCTTCCTGCGGTTTTCGACCCTGAGATCGCGATGGAACCGGCTGCGCCGATCCTGCACGACAAGAGGAGCGATTCGAAGAGTAATATCTATTGCGAAATCGGAGGCGAGGTCGGCTGCGTCAACGATGGTTTCGCCGAAGCCGACGTTATTCACGAGAAGACTTACTCGACGTCGCGAGTGCAGCATGTCCATCTGGAAACCCACGGCTCAATCGCCTGGAAGGGTGACGATGGCCGGATTCACGTCCGGACCAGTTCGCAAGCGCCGTTTATCGTGCACCAAAAGCTTTGTCATATTTTTGGGCTCAACCCGCGTAAGCTTCACGTTTTCACCGAGCGAGTGGGCGGTGGCTTCGGCGGCAAGCAGGAAATGGTATCCGAAGATCTTTGCGTCCTGGCCCTCCTCAAGATTGATCGGCCGGTCAAATGGGAGTTTACCCGTGAGGAACAGTTCATCGGCGCGACCACGCGCCATCAGATGACGACTCGCGTAAAGATAGGCGCAAAAAAAGACGGAAAGCTGACGGCACTTGAAGTGAGGGTCGTCTCAAATACGGGTGCCTACGGCGGCCATGGCGGCGAGACATTAGGAGCGTCTCTCGGAAGTCCACTTTCGGCCTATCGTTGCCCAAACAAGAAAGCAACCGGCTTCGCGGTCTACACCAACATTGTCCCGGGAGGGGGTTTTCGGGGCTATGGCGCCTCGCAATCGACTTTTGCCATCGAATCCGCGATCGACGAGCTGGGTGAATTGCTCGGGATGGACCCGTTCGCAATTCGTCGTCTGAACATGATCCAGCCCAACGACTGGATCCAGTCGGTCTGGAAAGATCCAACCGACGTCGGGTTCGGCAGCTATGGGCTGGATCAATGTCTCGATCTGGTCGAAACGGCCTTGGAGACGGGAGGCGGCCTTGATAAACCGGTGGGAGAGGAGTGGCTCGAAGGAACCGGTATCGCGCTGGCGATGCTCGATTGCGGCCCGCCGACCGAACATCGATCCGGGGCTGTCATGATGCTTTTACCCGACGGGCACTATCACCTCGCCGTGGGATCGACCGAGATGGGCAACGGATCAGTGACCTCTCACCGTCAGCTCGCGGCTTCCGTACTCGGCGCGCCGGCTGACGGCGTTACGATTATCAACGCAGACACCGATCTAACACCGTATGACACCGGGACTTTCGCCAGTACCGGCACGGTCGTCGCGGGTCAGGCCGTGACCCTGACCGCCATCGCCCTCAGGGATAACATTCTCGATTACGCTGGCCAGCATACCGGAACTGATCCTTCAGCCTGGCGGATCGAGGACGGGTTTGTCGTCTCGGCTGACCACCGGATTTCCCTGGTTGACCTCCATGCTGCCGGAAGGAGCGTCGGTCATCATTTTGAAGCGAAGCGAAAAGCCTACCTGTCGCCGCGAACGACGGCGTTCAACGTTCAAGGAATTCGGCTGGCCGTCCACCGGATGACAGGTGAAATCCGGATCCTGCAAAGCGTCCACGCCGCCGACATCGGCAAACTAATCAATCCTGAGCAATGCCACGGTCAGATCGATGGGGCGATCGGGATGGGGATCGGCTGGGCGCTGACAGAAAAAATGGTTTACGATCGGGAAGGTCGAGTCACCAACCCAGCCCTCCGCGACTATCGGATCCCGGCCTTCGCGGATTTGCCGCGCAGCGAGATATTTTTCGCCGATACCTACGATAAAATCGGGCCCCTGGGCGCGAAAGCCCAAGGCGAATGCGCGATCAATGCGGTAGCCCCGGCAATCGCGAACGCGATCAAGAATGCGACTGGCGTGCGTTTCTCGAGTCTGCCTTTCACGGCGGACCGCATCTATCTCCAGCTGGCCACCGGGGTTCCGTCGATTAACGAAGTCCGGGTCGAGACAGAGCCCGTCCTGGCGGCGGCCAGATGAGTACCCCTGCCGTCCTGATTGCCAGTGCCAAACTTCGTCCCGGCGAAGGTCAGGCTTTCGACGCCTGGCAGGCGCGTCACAATACCGTCATCGGCAAATTCCCAGGCTTCATCAGCAGCGACGTCATCCCGCCCTCGCAACCGCAAGGCAACGAATGGACGATGATCATGAATTTCCGTTCGCAAGATGAACTCACCGCTTGGCAGCGTTCTAGCGAGCGGGCAGAAATTGTCGGAGAAGGTATCCCGTTGTTTGAGGGCGGCATTCTGGGCGAGGTGGCGCAGCCAGATCGGCCGGGCGAAGAACCGGGCTCGAACGTTACCGAAGTGATCCTTTCAAAGGTCAAATCCGGAATGGACGGTGCCTATCGCGAATGGGCTGTACGAATTCAGGCCGCCCAGGCGAAGTATCCCGGCTACCGAGGGATGTATCTGCAACCACCTGCTGAGAAGGATGGCCTCTGGACGACCATCATCCGGTACGACACGACAGAGCACCTCGAAGCTTGGATGGAAGCACCGGAACGGGCGGAGTTATTGAAAGAATCCCAAGCCTTTATCGAGCACGAGCAGTTGATGCGTTTGGCCACCTCGTTTCCGGGATGGGTGCCGATCAACCCGATCACCGGCAAAGGGCCGCCGAACTGGAAGACCGCCCTTCTCGTGGTGCTGGGCCTGTTTCCGATCGTGATGCTCGAAATGCGCTTTCTGGCCCCAATTCTTTCCTCCCTTGGCCTCCACGCTTCGCTGGCGACCTTCCTTAGTAACATCGTCAGTGTGGCCGGAACGACCTTTCTGACGATGCCGCTTTTTATCCGATGGTTTGGCTGGTGGCTTTTCACGGATAAAAAGACCCCGGCCTGGATCACGCCGGCCGGCCTCGGATTACTGGGCGCTCTTTTTGCCATCGAGGTCGGTGCGCTCTGGTTTTTGCTGCCCTGGTGAAAAGCAATGGCCACCGATCCCGGAGTGCGAAACGATCTGGCTTTTGGCGCCGGTTTCCGCACGGGTTTTCTCTGGAGCTTGGCGGCCGCTCTCATTTGTCTGGCGTCGGTTCTGTCTTCCGCTCGTTGCGCCGAGCCGCTGGTACCCTCAGAGGCCTCCTCTGGTGACAATGCTCTGGCGGCGATCACCGGCAACCCGGCGGCCGAGAATCAACTTCCTGGTACCGGCTTGGCTGGCCGTTTGCTTCATTTGCCGGAAGACTCCGGGCTCCGCCTTGGTGGTCTCTGGTTGGCTGACACGAACGGTCTCCTCTCCGGAGGTGCTCAACCGGGCAAATGGAGCTGGAATAGTGCGCTGATCATTGGGGCAAATCTCGACGCCGAAAAACTTCTGAATTGGAAAGGCGCTTCTTTCGGCGTGCAGTTCCTGCAGTTCAACGGACAGGACACCAATGGCCAAGCCGGCAGCGTCCAAGGTTATAACAGCCTGCCCGGATCAAAACCGCTCAATCGCTCCGAACTTTATCAGCTGTGGTATCGCCAGACTCTCTTTGACGATAAGATTGTCTTCCGGATTGGGAAGATGGTTCCCACCTACGATTTTAACAACGTCGCGCGGCCGGTTCCAACCCAGGACGAAGCTCTGGAAATCCCAGCGGTAACCGGTCTTCTCTACACCCCGGTTTTCGTTAATCCAACCCTGCTCGGTGCGATCGGCGGCTACTACAATTCGGTTAGCGGTCTCACCGTGACCGTAGCACCGACCAAAAACAGCTATCTGAACTATGGATTCTACGATGGAAATGTTGCCCTTGGCGTGCAGACGGGCCTGACGGGTCCGCACTTCAACGGCTACTATTTCAATATCTTAGAGACTGGCGTCGACTGGGTGGTCGCGGAAAGGTATCCAGGTGAATTCGGTGCGGGTGTCTGGTATCAGACCGGCGTGCTGCACGGACCACCTGGCGTCTCGGAAAACGGCACCGGCGGGTTCTACCTGTTCGGCGGCCAACGTATTTGGGGCCGTTCGACGAGAAGTCCTGCTCCAGATAGCAAGAACGCTGTCCCGGCCAGTGAGGAGCCGCAAAAAGCGTCTATTTCAACCTTTGTCCAATTTGGGTTGAACAATTCTGAGACCCTGCCGGTGAAAGAATATTTCGGGCTGGGCTTCACTGGATTCGGCCTGGTACCCCATCGACCTGACGATTCTCTGGGTGTCGGCATGGCTTGGTCGTGGTTGAACCCGAGCCCGTTTGGCCGCTCTAACGAACTGATGTTTCAGGGATACTACCAAGCCCATTTATACGCCGGCACATTCTTTCAACCTGCTCTGAGCTATATTCCAAATCCGGGAGTGAACACCAAGTTTAACAGCGCCTGGGCGCTCACCTTTCGGTTTACTTTCCTGTTCTAGGGCTCCTCCCTCCAACGTTCTTTGGATCGGTTAACTGTTGTCATGACGATCGCTCGACTATACCAACTGGTTTATTGCCAAGGGAGATGGTCAACCGCTAACGGATGACACGAAACCCGGTGCCAGTGAAACAGCCGGCAGCTATTTGACCTTGCCACATACATGCTGGGTTTTGTGGTTGATTCGAGTTTGACCGACGCTGTCAAGCCCCTGACACTGGAACTGATTCTGCAACTGTCCAACCCCGATGCATCCAACTTTCAGCGCTGTCTTGCTCGCAGGAGGTAAATCCGCGCGGATGGGTCGGGACAAGGTCTATCTGCAAGTCGAGTGGGAAGGCGCCTTTATCCCTCTCTGGAAACGCCAGTTGGCAGTTCTACAATCGATCACACCTGAAAGGCTTTTTATTTCCGGTGCCCGCAAACAAGGGTACCCAACTTCGATCAGGGTGCTGGAAGATCACTGGCCCGACGTCGGTCCGTTAGGCGGAATCGCAACCTGCTTGAGCAGAAGCCAAAGCGATTTCCTCCTGGTCTTGGCAGTTGATTTGCCCCGAATTCAGCCTGGCTTTTTGAAGAAGTTATTGGCTCTTTCCGCGGCCGGTTGCGGCGTCGTCCCCGTGCATCACAACGGCTTCGAACCGCTCATCGCCGTTTACCCAGCATCGTCGCTCGCTCTGGCTATCGACCGAATTCGGGAGCAGGACTATTCCCTGCAGCATTTCATCGCCAAATTGTTGGAAAATCACCTCATCACGAGCTGCGAAGTCGAAGCATCCGAACGGATCCAACTGGAAAACTGGAACACCCCGGAAGACCTCGATCGTTCACTTGTCTGACAATTGACAACTAATAAGGGTAACTCCGCGTTCTGCAGCTAAGCGCCCAGGATCTCTTCGAGTTTTTGGCGCATCATCTCTGAATCAGGATCTATTCCAATCCAGTGCCGGATCCCGCACTGACACGACCTACTCCAGAGTACAAATTCAATCGATTTTCCCGCAAAAATCCAATCAGAGTCGAACCGTAGCTCCGCGCTAATTCCACGGAAAGACTCGATGGAGCGCCGACTGCGGCCATGAACGGGACTCCACTCATAATCGATTTTTGGATGAGCTCAAATCCTGCTCGGCCGCTCACGAACAGCAAAAGATCCGAAAAGTCGGTTCGCCCGGCCAGCAACTCTCCTCCGATCAGTTTATCCACGGCATTGTGGCGGCCGATGTCCTCGCAAATTCGCAAGAGATTGCCTTCCGGATCGAAGAAGGCGGCCGCGTGAAGACCTCCTGTCCGTTGAAAGATGGATTGCTTTTCGCGGACAAGACGGGGGGTTTGCACGAGAAATTCCACCGTATGCTTCGGTCGAGAGGGATCAAGGCAAATCTCTCGATTTATTCGCAATGCCTCGAGCGAGCTCTTTCCGCAAACGCCGCAGCTCGACGACGTGTAGAAATGACGTTCAAGTCGCTTCAGATCCAGATTTCCTGTCACCGTGATCGTGACCGAGGAATCGGCGTCCTGTGCTATTTCTTCGATAGCATCCCGTTCGTGAACGATCCCTTCCGTGTAGAGGAAGCCGAGCGCTAGCTCCTGGTCTTGTCCCGGGGTTCGCATGGTGATCGAAACCGGCTTACGGACAAGCATCGTTCGTCTGTGGAAGCGAAGGACGATTTCCAGCGGTTCCTCCACGGTGAGTTGGTCGACTTCGTGCGCTGGATCACCTGTGAGGACGTACCGTCCGACACCAAATTCTCGAATGCTACGGTCCATGGGTTCGATCAGGCACACCCCTTTTTGAATCCCGTTTTCAAGACGGTGGTGCACTCAGACCTTATGCTTCTTCGGCAACCGCCGCAAACGGGAGAGGGCGCGATTTTTTTTGAACTCTTCGCGCTGACTCGCGATTGCGGTGCTGTGTGAGCTCCTGACTACTGAATTCTGAATTCTGGATTCTGCATTCTGATCTGCTTTACGTGCAAATTGACCCAGACTATGCTCCCTCCGTGGTTGCCATCGATTTTGAGCTCCTCAATCTGTTCGTTTCTGTCGGACACAACTACATGGGCCAACACGGAAACCCGCCCGGAAACTATGCCCCTGTCGAATTGGACCAGATCGAATGCGTCGCCGGCAAGGGAATCACCGGGGATAGATACTTCGGCCATACAGTAGGCTACAAGGGCCAGATCACTTTCTTCGAGGAAGAAACGTATCAGGATCTTTGCTTGCAATTTGGCGTTTTGGATCGCGGCCCGGAAGTTTTTCGGCGCAATGCGATCACTCGCGGTATATGTTTGAACGAATTGATCCGAGTGGAGTTCGAGCTTCAAGGCGTCCGCTTTTTTGGGACCGAAGAATGTCGTCCCTGCTACTGGATGAATACCGCATTTGCAGCCGGAGCGGAAAAGGCTATGAAGGGCCGCGGCGGATTACGGGCGGAGATTCGGAGCAACGGCTTTTTGCGTCGATCGGCCTAATTCAGAATCCAGAAGACAGAATTCAGGAGTCAGAATCAGGATTCAGGAGAAAAACGCCCCAGGTAAGCTGTAAGGGTTCAGAAAAGAGGGCTGAATCGGTGTCCGAGACTGCTATTCTCGGCGCGGGTCAGTCTTGGCGAATCCTGTTTTCTCGGAGCGTATCTTTGCTGGTGTTACTTCTATCACTACGTGCTTCATCAAGGGCTGGTCGCTCTGCAAACTGTAATCGCCGATCGCGCAAAGGACGTTGAGTTCCGGCATGTAACCCATCGTGGACCCCCGCGGCAGGTTATAAGGAATGGCATGGTAGCCACGCACACTCCGCGTGGAACCGTCTTTGGCGAAGCTCGTTACGTCAATCAAATCATATTTGCCCAAGCCACGCTCCCGCATGTCCTCTTCGTTCATGAATATCAAGGTGCGGAGGTTTTTAACTCCGCGGTAACGGTCATCGTCGGAATAAATCGTAGTGTTCCATTGATCGTGCGAACGCACGGTTCCCAGCATGAGCCTTCCCTGCGCTGGCGCTGTGTCCGCGAGCGGCGCCGCTGAGAAATCCGCTCGTCCGGTGTCCGTGTGAAAGATTAGTTCACGTGCAGGCTGCTTAAGCCGAAAACCGAGCGGCTGACGAACGCGACGATTGAAGCACTCGAATCCTTCGATGGCATCGGCCATTTTGTCGCGGATGAGATTGTAATCGGCAGCGTATTCAAGCCATGGTGTTTGGGTGTGTGGCAGTGAGGCCATTGCTATGCCTGCTATGATCGCCGGCTCCGAGCGCAAGTCCGGCGATGCAGGTGCTTTCATTCCATAGGAAAGGTGAACCATGCTCATCGAATCTTCCACGGTGATGCCTTGGAGGCCCTTGGGGCCGTGATCCTTCTCCGTTCGACCGAGGCAGGGCAAGATCAACGCATCGCGACCGTGGACAAGATGGCTGCGGTTCAGTTTCGTGCTGACCTGGATGGTAAGATCGCAGTTTCGCAGGGCGGGAAAAGTGTAGTTCGGATCCGGCGCGGCCAGCGCAAAGTTCCCGCCCATCCCGACAAAGATTTTTACGTCGCCGCGTGCCATTGCGGGTATGACGCGAACCGTGTCAAGTCCCTCCTTCCGAGGTGATGCGATTCCACATGCTTTCTCCATCCTTGCGAGCCAGACCTCGCTAGGCCGGTGGTCAATTCCGCAGGTGCGATTGCCCTGAACGTTCGAGTGGCCCCGGATTGGACATGGTCCGGCGCCTTCCCGGCCGATATTACCGCGCAACAAGAGCACGTTCACAATCTCCCGAATTGTGTCGACGGCATGCTCCTGCTGGGTAACACCGAGGCACCAGGAGATTATCGCGGATTGCGATTGCCGGTAGACTTCTCCCAATGCTCGAATCTGCGCCTGTTGCACACCTGATTGCTTCTCTAATTCGTTCCAGGACACAGCCTCAACGAGCGCCCGATACGCTTCAAATCCGCTTGTGTAACCCTCAATGAAGTGTCGGTCAATTGCGGTAGGATCCGTTCGCGCCGCTTCGAGCAGATGTTTTGAGACGCCTCGCATGAGTGCTAGGTCACCCGCGATTCGTGGCTGGATATTCAATGTTCCGATCCTTGTCGAATGAAAGGTCGCCATGCTGAGAATTTCGTGAGGGACGATCGTGCGAGTGGACGCAGCCTCGATTAACGGATTGACGTGAACAACTTGTGCTCCGCGGCGATATGCCTCCGCCAATGAGGTGAGCATTCGCGGGGCGTTCGACGCGGCGTTTACACCCATCACAATGAGACACTCTGTCTTCTCCCAATCAGTCAAATCCACCGTGCCTTTGCCCGTACCGAGCGCTGCGGTAAGCGCTCTTCCACTGGCTTCGTGACACATATTCGAGCAATCCGGAAGATTGTTCGTGCCGAATTCGCGCGCGAACAGCTGATAAAGAAAGGTCGCCTCGTTACTCAGGCGGCCCGATGTGTAGAAGGCTGCACCATCCGGACTGTCAAGTTTTTGAAAATGGCGCCCCGCCAGCGCAAAGGCTTCGTCCCAAGCGACGGGCACATATTTGTCGCTGGGTAGATCGTAGCGCATCGGCTCGGTAAGCCGGCCTTCATCCTCAAGTGCAAAGTCGGACCACCTCATCAGATCGGTGACCGTGTGCGCCGCAAAGAAATCGGGAGTCACTCGCTTTCGAGTCATCTCCCATGTGGAATGCTTAATGCCGTTTTCACAAATATCGAGCCGCAGTCCTTTCCGGTCATCAGGCCATGCGCATCCAGGGCAATCGAAGCCTCCGTTCTCGTGATTCATCTTTAGAACTGCGCGCGTGCCATCCAGGATTTCGCCCTGCTTAAGCAGGACCTCCGTCACGCTCATCGCGGCTCCCCAACCAGCAGCAGGATGGTGATAATTTTCCTGAGAAAACGCCCCGGCGGCATTTGGACCAAATCCAACGGCCGCCGCTAGCGATTCATCCGATGATTCTGCTTCAGCCATAATGTTGAAGGTCTACTTTGAAGATTTCCAGGTCTAGTGCATCGTCTCATAAGTAGGAGGCATACCGCCGTCGGCGATTTTGCCGATTTTCAAGACGCGAGCGACGTGCATACTTAAACCCGTACGTGAGGAGCGAGCAACGCAGAAAATCGGCCAAATCGCCATCGGCCCTCCGGGTTGGCTTGAAAAGGTATACGGCTTGGCAGAACTTATCGGGGCCCAAGGCATGTTGAAAAACTTGCAGGCTGGAGTCGGGTATTCTTGACGGACAGCTCGAAGCGCCTTTACTTAAAGAGGCTCAAAATTCAGGTACCTTACCAGTCGCTCCGACGGACTAATTATTTGTCCCGTTTCTCCTCCCAGATGTTCTTTGGCAAAGGGCAGTCAGCAACGCGTTTAAACCTAATAGATCAAAATATAGGAGGCAGCCTGAATCCCGGTGTTCTAAAATAGCAAAAGCGAGCTGCTTCGGAGATAACTCAACTCGCGAATGAAGGATTTGTGGCTCACTCCATTGCCAGCCGCCGACCGGTCGATATTGCTCCGAGCGTCCGCGTCAAAGGAACACATTGATTATGACAGCTTTAGCGAAATGCACAGCAAAGAAATAGGCGTGATCGGCGGTACGTTCGGAAAAATGACATGCAGATATGCCAGGACGGCAATTACGGAGAAAACCCCATGTCTAGAGAAAAAGTATGCGAAGTAAAAACTGAGCCGGAAGACCCCCCCTCTTTTCGGCACTTAAGCCGGCGCACGTTTTTGTCACGGCTTGGAGCTACTGGAGCTGCTGCTGCAGCCGCGAGTCCGTTGCTCGGTCTCGCACAAACCCAGCTCAAGCAAGAGCAGCCAGAGACGCCTGTTACGGTGTCTGGAGGTGTTCCTCTCACATTGCGGGTGAATGGACGGGAACACCAGGTGCAAATTGATTCGCGCACAACCTTGTTAGACTGTCTGCGTGAAAGCCTGTACCTCACAGGAACGAAGAAGGGCTGTGACCACGGTCAGTGTGGAGCTTGCACGGTGCATATCAATGGCCGCCGAATTAATTCTTGTCTCACCTTTGCGGCGATGCACCAAGGGGAAGAAATCACCACGATCGAAGGCGTCGGTCAGCCGGGCGATCTTCATCCGGTTCAGGTTGCATTTGTTAAACATGATGCTTACCAATGCGGTTACTGCACCTCTGGACAGATCATGTCTGCCGTAGCCCTGCTCAAGGAGCCTTGTGGTTCCGCGGATGCTGACGTGCAGGAGCTGATGAGCGGAAATATCTGCAGGTGCGGCGCTTATCGCAATATTATTGCTGCCATTCGAGAGGTTCGCCAAGGCAAACAGGGAGGACCAAATGCATCCATTTGAATTGATCCGAGCCACCGATGTCGCCCAGGCCATTCAGAGCGCCTCCAAGAGCCCGACAGCGCAACAGGGAGCCCAAGTTCGCTTTGTTGCGGGGGGTACGACCCTGATCGACTTGATGAAGCTCAATGTCGAACAACCGGAAACGGTGATCGACATCAATAGGCTGCCGCTGAATCAAGTGGAAACTCTGCCGGATGGGGGCCTCAAGATTGGCGCTGTCGTCCGCAACTCCGACCTAGCATATCACTCGGCTGTTATCCGCGACTATCCCGCCCTCTCGCAGGCTTTGCTTTCCGGTGCCTCAGCGCAATTGCGCAACATGGCAACCACGGGTGGAAATCTGCTGCAACGGACAAGATGCGTCTATTTCCGAGACACAGCTATGCCTTGTAACAAGAGAGAGGCGGGCACCGGTTGTTCCGCTATTGGTGGCTTCAATCGGACGCTGGCCATCCTCGGTACGAGCGAACATTGTATCGCCACCAACCCATCAGACATGAATGTGGCTTTGACTGCTTTAGAAGCGATCATCCATATCCAAGGTCCAAAGGGTGAGCGGAGCGTGCCGGTTGATGAGTTTTTCCTGCTGCCTGGAGACACGCCGCACCGCGAAAATGTGCTTGAGCCGGGAGAGCTCATCACATTCGTGACGTTGCCTCCGCCTTCTGCCGGAAGCAAATCCGTCTATCTGAAGTTGCGCGACAGAGCCTCCTACGAGTTTGCCTTGGCGTCAGCGGCGGTGATCGCCACTGTCCAACAGGATAAAATCGCGCGCATTCGCATCGCTTTGGGCGGCGTAGGCGCTAAGCCTTGGCGCCCCGTAGAGGCCGAGAACGCCTTGGACGGACAGACTGCCAATGAGGAACAATTTCGCGCGGCAGCGGAAATCGCCCTCCGCGATGCCCGTCCGCAAAGTGAGAACGGTTTCAAGGTGGAACTTGCCAAGCGTTGCCTGGTTCGCGCGCTCAAGCTTGCCACGCGAACCGCCTAACGATTCAAAGGAGAGAACTATGGCCTTACCAGAAGTCGCACTTCCTTCGATTATTGGCGCAGCAGTACCCCGTATCGACGGTCCTCTCAAGGTCAGCGGAAATGCAATGTATACTGCGGATTTCCATTTCCCTGGGATGGTCTATGCGATTCCAGTTTGCAGTACAGTGGCAAAAGGCAAACTTACACGACTTGACGCCTCGGACGCCGAGAAGATGCCAGGCGTGGTGGCAATCCTGCGCCGTGAGAATATTGGGAAACTATACAGGTCTGCGCGAGATCTGACCTTTACCGCTTATCTCGACGAAAGACGCCCTCCATTTGAAGATGATGTCATTTATTACAACGGCCAATATGTAGCGCTCGCCGTTGCCGAGACATTCGAGCAGGCACAAGCCGCCGCAGCCGCTGTCCGAGTCTTCTACAGCGAGGAAAAACCGGACGTTGGCGATGACCTCGAACCCGAAGGTAAACTGAAGGCTGGCAACACTCGTGGCGACACCGAGACAGCATTCGCAAAGGCTCCCGTGAAAATCGACGAGACCTATGTGACTCCAGTGGAGACGCATAACCCAATCGAACTGCATGCCTCAGTCTCGATCTGGGATGGAAGCAAGTTCACGCTGTACGAAACGACACAAGGAGTCGTCAATCATCGGGCTGTCTTGGCGCAGGTTCTTGGAGTTCCCACAGAAAATGTCCAAGTCATCTCGCGTTTTCTTGGATCCGGCTTTGGCGGAAAACTCTTTCCTTGGCCCCATAGCGCTCTGGCGGCAGCCGCTTCCCGCCAACTGAATCGTCCCGTGAAGCTCGTGCTAAGCCGGAACATGATGTTCTCTAACGTTGGCCATCGGCCCCTCACCCAGCAAAGGGTTCGACTGGCAGCAACTCCGGATGGAAAGCTTGTTTCTCTTCAACATGACTACGTCAATCACACTTCCATCCTGGACAATTACCAAGAGCATTGCGGCGAAGCGACGCCCTATCTCTACAGTGTTCCCAATTTGGGCGTAGCCTCCGGACTAGCCCGACGCAACGTCGGTACACCGACTTCGATGCGCGGCCCCGGTGCGGTTCCAGGTCTGTTTGCCACCGAGTCAGCGATGGACGAGCTGGCGATCAAGCTCAACATGGATCCTGTGGAATTTCGCCTGCTCAATGAGCCAGAGAAAGACGAAAGCAATGGGCTTCCCTTTTCGTCTCGCCATTTTCAAGAATGTCTGCGGGTTGGCGCGGATAAGTTTGGCTGGTCAAAACGAAACCCTAAAGTGAGTTCGATGCGGGAAGGTGACCTCATTTTGGGCTGGGGAATGGCCGCATGTTCGTGGATTGCTGAGCGCCTTTCCTGTGAAGCGAATGTTGAACTCAGGAGCGATGGCACCGTCCGCGTGGCTTGCGCCACCCAAGACATCGGTACCGGTACCTACACCATCCTCGCACAAATCGTCAGCGCAAGGACCGGGGTTCCTCTGGACCGTATCAGTGTCGTTCTCGGGGATACATCCCTTCCGCCAGGACCGCTCTCGGGAGGTTCGATGGCCACTGCCTCCGTCATCCCTGCGGTGTGCGCAGCGTCGGACCAGGCGATTTCGACCCTGTTGTACACTGCCACCCAAGCCACCAACTCGCCCTTTAGCGGCAAGATTTTCAAGGACTTGGCGGTGACAAACGGGAGAGTCCATGAGAAAAGCAGTCCGCCAGATAATGGCATTCCTTATGAGACCGTCCTAAAGAATGCGAACGTCAGCGAGGCGAGTGGTAACGGGAAATCAGAAGGCACCTTTCTTAAGCGATCCGACAAATATTCCACTCATTCGTTTGGCGCTCACTTTGTCGAAGTGACCTGGGACCCTGGAATCGCTCGCCTGAGAATCAGACGAGTGGTGAGCGTAATCGACGGTGGCCGGATCATCAATCAGCGTTCGGCCCGTAATCAAATCGAGGGTTCAATTATGATGGGAATAGGGATGGCGCTCCTTGAAGAAACGCACTACGAGCCCCGGACTGGCCATCCGGTCAACAATAACCTGGCAGATTATTGCATGTCGGTGAACGCCGACACTCCAGAGATCGACGTGACATTTTTAGATTATCCTGATCTTGTGGTGAACGAATATGGGGCGCGGGGCGTAGGAGAGATTGGCTTAGCGGGAGTCGCAGCCGCCATCGCGTCCGCGGTCTATCATTCCTCTGGAGTGCGTATTCGAAGGTTACCTGTGAAAATTGAGAATCTGCTTGCGCCCGGCCCAACTGCCTAAAGTGCGCGAGGGGAGGGTGGCGGTGGGGACCGTTACGTTGCGGTTGCGTTCGAAGAAACAAAAGGCGCAAAGATCACGAAGGTGAACGAGCTCGGAGACGATCCGCGCCAGCCAATGGGTAGAAGCTGAGTCTGAGCCGGGGGTATCCCCGGCGACCTCTGAGAACGGGCCGACCCCGCTTATAGACCGTCGTTCAATTTGACGGTCCCGCGACGGGTAGACGTTTTCCACGCTAGCCGCCTGCCATGGCGCCGATGACCAGGAACGGCTCCCCGCCAGAGGCGACGGCTTCGGGTAAGGCGCTGTCCGGCGGATGGTGTGACAGGTCTTCTTTGCCCGCGAAGAATCTGACGAATGGCCGGCGCTGCCCCGTCATCTGGTCGCGAATCGTCCCGCGCAAGACAGGATAGCAGGTCTCGAGCGCGTCGAGAACGGTGCTGAGCGTGGGTGGACTTTCCACTTCGAGCAGCACCTCACTGTCCAGGCGCGCCAGCGTGCGCAAATGATAAGGGAGCAACACTCGGATCATGGTAACGTCTGAACTTCGACTGACAACACGGCCGGAAGATCCCGGACGATAGGATTCCACGTGTCGCCGCTGTCCGCGGATGCATACACCTGACCACCGGTGGTGCCGAAATAAATGCCGCACGGGTCGAGCGAGTCAACAGCCATGGCATCGCGCAGCACATTGACATAACAGTCCCGCTGGGGCAGACCGTTTGTCAGCGCTTCCCATTCATTGCCGCCTGTCCGGCTGCGATAGACCCGAAGTTTTCCCTCGGGCGGGAAATGCTCAGAGTCGCTCTTGATAGGAACGACGTAGATGGTTTCCGGTTCATTCGCATGGACATCGATCGGGAATCCGAAATCGGACGGCAGATTGCCGCTGATCTCGTGCCAAGATTCCCCGGCGTCGTCGCTGCGCATGACATCCCAGTGCTTTTGCATGAACAACACTCCAGGACGGGACGGATGCATGGCAATCCGATGGACACAGTGCCCAACTTCCGCCTCCGGGTCGGGAATCTCGTACGGTGATTTCAACCCGCGATTTGTCGGCTGCCAGGTCTGGCCTGCGTCGTCTGTCCTGAATACGCCGGCCGCCGAGATCGCGATGAAAATCCTTTCGGGCCTCTTGGGGTCCAGAACGATGGTGTGCAACCCCATGCCGCCCGCGCCCGGTTGCCAGAGATGACCCTTGGCGCTGCGCACTCCGGCAAGTTCCTTCCAGGTGCGGCCGCCGTCTGTTGTCTTGAACAGGGCCGCGTCCTCCGCTCCAGCGTAAATGGTGTCCGGGTCGGTAGGCGAGGGTTCGAGATGCCAGACGCGTTTGAACTCCCAGGGATGCTGTGTACCGTCGTACCACTGGTGAGTGCCGGGCACTCCGTCGTAATTGAACTCGTTACCAACTGGCTCCCAATTCTCCCCGCCATCATCGGAGCGCTGGATCATCTGACCGAACCAGCCACTCGTCTGTGAGGCAAACAACCGGTCGGATTCGGCGGGAGATCCCTTGAGATGATAAATCTCCCAGCCTGCAAAACGCGGGTCGCTGATCTTCCACTGCTCACGCTTGCCGTCCGATGTCAGAATGAACGCTCCTTTTCTTGTCCCAACCAATACTCTTATTTTGCTCATGCTCTTTGCCGGTTTTCAGTTCTAAAGGTTGTACTGTCTGAACGGGATCACTTTAACGGGATCACTTTCTAGTGGTTAATTTATCTGGTTGAAAGAACGGTCTCTCCTTTACGACGAATCGGTTCAAGCTTTCAGGACACAAATCCTGGCATTTCGGCCTAGTGCACCAAGTCTGAGGCTGGTAGACCCGTGCCTAAGTCGCTTCAAATGCTTTCCGCTATTGTGCCGGCTGCCGGGATGTCCACACGACTCCTGGGCATGAAGCCGATCAGCTGAGAACCGCGAATGGGAACATTTGCGAGACTGCCTTATGGCGCGCGGCCGCGAACGGCCCACACCCGAGCCATTAAGGGTATCGATCCATCCTTGGCAATTGGAAGGTTCGAGCGAATTCGTTCCCGGAGGGCCTCTCGGCGCTCTTCGCTCAGCGACATGGCATAGCCCGGTGCTGGGCCTTGCCCGCCCAAGAACGGCGACCAATAATCGTCGAAATCGCGAAAGTGAGTAGGGATGTCGATCGGGCGCACTTTGACCTCCTGTAAGCCCGCGTTCTTAAACAACTCGGCAAGAGGGGACGGCTGGCAAATCGGGAAGCGACGGCCTTCGTCGAACTCCAAGGCGGTCGGATCCAGCAGTACGGCGGCGTCCCAGAAGTACCGCATCAACTCCATTTTTTCCGCATAGTCCCAGACATAGGCCGCCACCGCGCCGCCCGGTCGCGCCACCCGGGCCAACTCCGCGACAGCCCGGCGTGGTTCGGGCACAAAATTCAGCACAAGCCCAGAAACCACCACATCGAAGCTGGCCGAATCGATCGGCAGTGCCTGAGCGTCGCCGACCTCGAATGTTACGCGTTCGCTGTCGACCTGCACCTTCGCGTACCTCACAAACTCCGCCGAAGAGTCGATGCCCTTAATCGCCTTAGGCAGCCCATGTTCGAAAATGATCTTGCTTAGTGCACCGGTTCCACATCCCACATCGAGCCAATCTTTTTGGACTGGGATCGATAGCCATTTTAGTAGTTCTCTAGCGACCAGTCGGCTCCAGCGGCCGACGTAAGGTTCATATAGGGCACCGGCAGACCAAGCGTCTTTGCGCTGAGAGGGTTCCATAGTTAGCTTGCTACTACGAAGCAGGATAAAATGAAACGGTAGATAAACAGCCTAGTGCATCGTCTCATAAGTAGGAGGCATACCTCCTCCTGGCAACGTGAGGTGCTCTGGACGATGCGTGAAGCACCCACTTATAGTAGTTGACAGGATCACGCCCGCCGAATTACTTTCTCTACTGCTGTATCGAGGGTGCCCCCGTGAAAGTTCCCGTCAAGATCCGCGTCAACGGAATGCTGCGAGAAAGCGAGGTAGAGCCGCGCCTGCTACTTGTCCAGTTCCTGCGCGAGGTGTGCGGCCTGACCGGAACGCATGTGGGATGCGAGACTGGTGTCTGCGGCGCCTGCACCGTCCTCGTCGACGGGGACGCAGTCAAGTCCTGCACGATGCTCGCAGTCCAGGCCGACGGCTCAGAAGTCACGACTGTCGAAGGCCTTTCGCGAAACGGGAAGTTGCATCCTGTCCAAGAAGGCTTCTGGGAATGCCACGGCCTCCAATGCGGCTACTGCACGCCGGGCATGATAATGACTACCGTACAGCTCCTCGAGCGGAACGCTTCGCCTTCGCGAGAGGAGATCCGCCACGCGCTCTACGGCAACCTCTGCCGCTGCACCGGCTACTCACACATCGTCGACGCCGTCGAGCACGCGGCGCAGAAAGGACGGACGTAGAAAATGACCGTGACGGAAGAGAATGCCCCGAAGGTCAAAGCTTCCCACGGATACATCGGGCGCGCAATCAAGCGCGTGGAAGATCCGCGTCTTATCAAGGGCATCGCGACTTATGTCGACGACCTGAAAATCCCGGGTGTGCTCCACGCGGAATTCGTCCGCAGTCCGCACGCAAACGCGAAAATCAAGTCAATCATGACCGACGGCGCGAAGAAGCTACCGGGGGTGGTTGGCATCTTCACCGGCGCGGATCTGAACGACAATGTGGGGGCGATCCCCTGTGCCTCCCCGATTCCGGGCGGGAAGTCGCCCGACCACACGGTTCTGGCCGGCGCGCGCGTTTACTTCGTCGGCCACCCGGTAGCGGTCGTCCTCGCCGAGACGCGAACAATCGCACGGGACGCTCTCGACCTCGTCGACGTCGACTATGAGCCGATGGCGGCGGTGATGGATCCGGAGAAGGCGCTCGAAAAAGACTCTTCCCTCACGCATCCCGAGCTCGGGACGAACGTCGCCTTTACGTGGAGCCTGCCAGCCGGTGATGTGGACGCCGCCTTCAGGGAGGCCGACAAGGTCCTCAAACTCCGCACGGTTCAGCCGCGGGTGACGCCCATGGCGATTGAGCCACGCGGCTGCGTGGCGTTGTGGCATGCGGGGGAATCGTCGATCACACTTTGGACCTCGACCCAGATCCCGCACCTCGTCCGCACGCTGCTTCCGGGCCTCATCCGTATCCCGGAGAACAAGTTGCGCGTAGTGGCCCCCGAGGTTGGCGGCGGGTTCGGTTCGAAGCTCAATCTTTACCCCGAAGAGGTCGTTGTCAGTCAC
>Ga0210396_10001838_pt1 | contig 22180 bp, 12 predicted proteins | sample IncBWH17OmetaG_FD_155466 | JGI IMG/M metagenome (GOLD analysis project Ga0210396, IMG submission 155466) | Forest soil microbial communities from Barre Woods Harvard Forest LTER site, Petersham, Massachusetts, United States - Inc-BW-H-17-O ... | reverse complement strand
GGCGAACGGCGAACGGCTAACGGTGAACGGTGAACGGTGAACGGCGAACGGCGAACCGCTGAACGTTTACTGGGCGGACGTGGGTGCCGCGATTTCTGTCAGACCCTCTGGCGTGAATTCGCGATCCGTAAAGGCCACATCGTGCCTGATGCGGGAGCCTTCCAGAACGGTGACACAATCTTGCCGGGGATCGCGCACCGTCAGATCGGCAGGGATGGAGCGACCTTTGTCGTCCGTGGCCACCCGGGTGGTGTCAATTCGGCGCGCCAGTTGACCCGAAGGCAGGTATTTTTCCACCCGCAGCGGGACGAGTTTGCGGGGGTCAATCCAACTGCGCACGCGAGCGTAACTGGAAGGTTCACCCTTGCCAGGTCTCGACTCAAGGATGACGCAACTCACGCGGTTGATGACATCGGTCCCGACGATGGCCTGGTTTTCCCATCCGAAGAAGTTCTCGATGACATCCTGATAAGACAGATTACTTCCGAACAAAGCCTCGTTCATTTGTGAGGCGTTTAGAGGCCGGGGCTTGTCAGGCGGAATGAAGAGCCAACCGGTCGGGGTGCCACCGCCTGCTTGGTGCAGAAGAACGGCCTCTCCCTTGCGTTCTTTGGGCCAAAGCACCTGGTAGACAAGATCAGTGCCCGTCTTCGTGCGGCGCTCCTTGATCTGAAGTTGAAGCGCTATCTTCGTGGTGTCGGCCGGTTGCTTCACCTCGAGACGCAGACGCACGTAGGATGCGCCATCCTGCAGGGCGGAAAGGCCGGCTGCGAGGTCCTTGGCTGAGAGCGCAGTTTGCTCATTGTCGGCGGCGGCAGCTAACAACGCGAAGCCAAGCGCGGCGACAGTTAGGCGCAGGATCTCCGAGGGTCGCAGATTCATGGTTTGCAGGTGCAATATTCAGCCTTGCAAGGCCCGGCTCGGCACGAGTCGGGAACTGCGCCAGGCAGGATAGAGGCCGCTGATGACGCCTACTCCAACAGCGATTGCCACAGAAATTGCCAGAAGGCTGATGCTCAGATCCGGCTCCAGTAGTCCTCGAATGGCAGGTGTCATTCCAAGGACCTTTACGCCAACGGCGCCTATGAACACGCCGGCGACGCCGCCGAGCAACCCGAGCAGGGCCGACTCCCACAACACCATCCGAATGATTCGCCCACGTTGCCAGCCGAGCGCGAGTAAGACGCAAATCTCCTGCGTGCGCTCAAATACGGTCATCAGCATCGTATTCATTACGCCGAGCACTCCGACGAGCACGGCCAGCAAAGAAGTGCCCCAGCTCATGGCCTGTGCCATGCGGTAGGCCTCGCTCTTGCCGATATGGTCGCCTGCAACCACCGCGCGACCTTCCGGGACAAGTCGGTTAATCTCTGCACAGAGAAGTTCGACATCCTTGGCACTTGCGTCGGGTGTGACGCGGAGGTCGATAATGTTAATCTTGTCCGAATTTCCCGTGATGCCCTGGAAGATTGGCAAAGCCATAATGACCGAACCGTTTTCCACCCATGCGTTGCCGTCGACGATTCCAACCACGGACAATTCGCCAGTCTCAATCTGGATCTTATCGCCGATCTTTTTCTTCAACACATCCGCCGCGGTTCGACCGAGGACGACCACTGGCTCCGCGGCATCACGCGGCATGCGACCGGAAATCAATCTGAGGTTATTCCACGAGAAGCCGCCCCACTCGCGCGCGGACACCATCATCATGTCGGCATTCTCAACGCTCATCAAGTCTACCAAGATCCCGCAGGTGGCTGCCACATGGGGAAGGTGAGCGATGCGGTCGCGCACGGAAGTGCTAAACGGCTTCGGGATCAGGGAACTGCCCATATTGCTGACGACCACGTCCGTGCCTCGCGCCTTCATCCCGGTCTCCCAGCTTTTGCTGAACCCGCGTGAGATACCGACCAGCGCGACAACGGCCGCGATGCCAACCGAGATGCCTAAGATTGTCAGCCCTGTTCGCACTGGGCGACGTATCAACCCACGCACCACCACCGTAAAAAAAGTCATATCATGCTCCTGCGAGGGTCGATTTGTCATCTGACACGATGCGTCCGTCCTTCATCTGGATGGTTCGGGACGCTCGCTGGGCAATGCTCATGTCGTGCGTCACAAGCACCAGCGTCATGTTCTTTTCGCGGTGAAGTCGGATGAGCAGTTCGAGGATGAGGCGTGCGTTTTCGCTGTCGAGGTTGCCGGTGGGTTCGTCCGCAAGCAGGACGGAAGGGCCATTCGCCAAGCTGCGGGCGATGGCAACGCGCTGCCTTTCTCCCCCCGAAAGCTTGGCGGGGAAATGGCTGAGGCGATGCCCCAGCCCTACCGACTTTAGCAAGGTAATGGCTCGATCCCTTCGCCCTCCAACGGGACGGCGATTTTCAAACATCGGGATCTGTACGTTCTCCAGCGCAGTAAAAGTTGGCAGAAGGTGAAACGCCTGGAAAATGAAGCCGATCTCCAGGGCACGATAGCCCGATGGATCATGCAGATCGGGAATCGAGTTCCCGCGGTAAAGTAAGGTTCCGTTCGTCGGCCGGTCTAGCGCGCCCAGCATTTGCAGCAGCGTCGTCTTTCCGCAACCGCTTGGACCGGTGACGGCAAGGAATTCGCCCTGCGCGACGCGAAAATTTACCCCTCGCAAAGCGTGCACCTGACCGTCATCAAAATTTTTCGCGATCCCTGTGGCCTCGAAGATGTATCGCAAGGGTGTGGCAGTCGCGGTATCCAATGCCATCGACGGATGCCGCGAATGATTGCTCATGGCATCAGCCGGATCCTTGAATTTTTCACCTTGCTCTTCCCATTTGACGGTGAGGTCCTGCTGCTTTTCTTTTCTGCTCAAATTGGTTTCCAAATCTTCTGAGGCTCTTTGGTTTACGACTGACGGAAATAACGCCTCAAATATCTCCGTCTTGAATCAGGACACCGCCCGTACGTGCTCGCTTGGACGCGAGACGGCCCAGTCCTATTCACTTTGACGTGGCTTTGAGCCACTGAGCTCCAACCCGGGGGTCCGGAAGGCTGCGGAGGAGATCCATAAACGCGTGCCGGTAGCTCGGGAAGGGGGATACTTCGCCAAAATTCCTCGGCGCAAGCTCTGAAGCGAATTGGGGCAATTCCGCATGCGGCAGGCCGGCGTGCCGGTGATGCACGCCATGATACGGCTCATGGAGCAAAGTGAAAGCTACGAGCCGGCCGAGCGGTCCCTCTGACACAATGCTCCTGGTAGAGCTGTTCACCGTAGAGCCGGTGAGTCCGACATGCTCGATGTATTTGCGCCAGCTCTGCATGTTCGAGGCTAAATAGGCAGGCGCCAGGTACATCCAGAGAAAGTATTTCCATGCCCCCCACCAAGTCACCGCTGCCAGCAGGCAGATCCACACGCCCGCGGTTAGTGCGAATTCAGTCCAAATTCGTCGACGCAGCTTTTTGTTCCGAATCGGCGAACCGGCCCGTAAAAAAGTGCGCACGAACACAAAGGGGGTGAAGAGTAAGCCGAGACTGAGTTCGAGTATGGCAGCCAGGACCCTGAGCCACCGCGGTATGCCAGGGATCACGAATGGCCAGAGTTCGATATCCCGTTCCGTCGCCAGGTATGCGTGATGCAATTGATGCGCCGCCCGGTAGAGGCTGAAGCTCATCAGGCTAAAGATTCCGATGATAATCCCATCGATCTCATTCAAGCGCCGATTCTTTCGCAGCAGCCCGTGAGACGCCTCGTGGAAGCCGATCAAAAGCCCGTGCATAAGATGGCTGGCGGTCAATACCAGCGGCACGCAGAGCCAGATAGAATTGAAGTACAGGGCGGCGCACAGCGCAGCTTGATTGAGAAAGAAAATGGCCGCAAGAATCGGGAAAGCCGCACGACTCACCCAATGAGGCTGCGGGGGTTCGAGCAAGTCTTCTGTCGGTGGTGTGATGTTCATCGCGTTTGGGTCACCAGGGCGGCGATCCGGCTTTCGGGTCTGCGGCAAGCGTCTGCAAGCACCGCCTGAAACAGGTACGACAAATTTTCAATTTCCGCTAGAGGGAACAGATTTAGCCGGAAAAGCCATGCTGCCTCCAGTCCATCCTCCAGGACAGTGATTTCGCACCCGAGATGAAAACGCGCGGTACCGGTCGAGCGCATCCTGAGCCGGGCGGACAGCCCGTGAAGCGCCACGTCTGGAATCGGATGATTCTGCAGCGCGAACCGCACCTCAAAAACGGGATTGTGCCCTGGTGCTGGCAAGTCCCCGAGCGCCGGGACGAGTTCAGCAAATGGCATGGCGTTCGCGAAGGAATCCGTGGTTGCTTGATGCACGGCGATCAGGTTGTCGGAAAACGGACGGTCTGCATCGACTTGGCCCCGAAGCGGGACAATACCGGCGAAGTAGCCCATTGTCTCCCGCGCAGCCTGCTTGCTCCGATTCGCCACGGGCGTGCCGACCAAGATGTCATTCTCGCCTGTCCAAAGGGAGAGCGTGACTTGAAACGCAGCCAGCAGTGTACTGAACAGCGTGGCGCCAGTGACTCGGGCCAGTTCCCGCGCGGCGTCCGCCAGATCGGCGGGTAGATGCGAAACCAATCGATGGGGCGAACCGGACGCGGACCCGGGTCCCTCGAGCGAGTCCCAGAACCGGCGGCTTCCGGCGAGAGTAGACCTCCAGAAAGCGGCACGCCGCTCCAATTCTGCGGGTTGCCAAAACGCGCGTTCCCCTGCACCCCAGGCGGCGTAGGTGAGTGGCAATGGCGGAAGTCCCTCGCTCAGTCCCAAAAGTCCCTGCACGTAAGCAAGACATAGATCTTGGATGAATACACCCAAGGTCCAACCATCGGCAATGGCATGATGAATAGCGAAGACCAATACATGGTGATCGGCGTTCCGCCGAAGGACATCGACCCGGTAAAGCGGTCCTTGCACTAAATCGAACGGCTCGCCGAAAATCTCTTTCGCCAGCTCTTCAATCGCCTCTTCGCGTCCCTGCGCAGGCGAAAGCTCGCGGAAACGGAAATTGGCTTCGCTGCTCTGACGAATCATCTGCACGGCCCGGTCTTTGCCCGGTAGGAATGAGAGTCGCAAAACCTCCTGTCGTTCCACCACTCGCTGAAGCGCAACCTCGCAAGCCTGTCGCGTAATCACGCCCTGCAAATGGATGAGGCAGCAGATATGGTTTGCATTATCCGTGACGCTTACGGGCGAGGCCTCCCACAACTCCCGCTGCGGAAATGTCAGCGGTTGGAGGCTTGTCTTTCCGTTAGCCAGCCACTGCTTAAGAAGAGCGCGTTTGTCTCCAGACATGTGGATTCAGACTTCCGCTTAGCGCACGCCGCCCAGTGAATCAGGCGGGGCATCGGAGGCCGCATCATCGCCGAGCAAACCTTCAATCTCCTCGTCGGAAAGCGCGTCCAAATTCACCTCGTCGGAGGACGCCGGCTCCGGCGCCCTGGGTGCGGCGGTTGGCGCGAGTGCCCCGCCCGCCCGCTTCGCACCCATGTGCTCAGCGATCAAGGCAACGATCTGGCCGACCGTCCGAGCTCGAATCAGGCTGGCCTGCGGGAGCGCCACGCCGAGAGAACCCTCAATCGAGTTCTCGATTTCGACGCCCATGAGCGAATCCAACCCGAGGTCGGTGAGCGGTTGGTCATCACGCAGAGTCTCCGGTTTCACGCGCAGGACCGACCCCACCGCATCGCGCACCGCCTGCCCGATAATGCCCTCCAGTTCTTCTGGAGCGGCCGATTCAATCTTGAGACGCAAGTCACTGTTCGAGCTGCCGGTTTCCTGACCCTCGACGGCGGCGAAAATGTTCTCGAGCAAGGGATTCTCCTGCATCCCGCGGAAAAACTGCCGCCATTTGGCCCAATCGACGCGGATCGCCATTACCTGCGTGGTGTCCGCCGTAAGGGCTGATTCCAGCAGTGTCATCACTTCGCGTGGTGAGAGCTCTGTCGTACCTTGCCGTGCAAGGAATTCTGCGATGCGCTTGTTGCGGGCTACATACCCCTCGCCGCCAAGCACACCCCAATTGACCGTGAGCGCCGGCAAGCCCAAAGCCCGACGGTGATGGGCAAGCGAGTCGAGGAAGGCATTGGCGGCGCCGTAGCTGCCCTGCGCCGGGTTGCCAAAGATACTCGAGACGGATGAAAACATCACGAAGCAGTCTAGCTTAAAATCCCGCGTGGACTCGTGCAGCAACCATGCGCCATGCGCCTTGGGCGCCATGACACTCCGCATCCGCTCGCGGGTGAGCGAAACAAGCGGCGCGTCGTCGATCACCATCGCCAGGTGGAATACGCCCTTCAGCGGGGTACCGGCTAAGCGAATCTCTGCGATGAGGCGGGCGACGTCCTCCGCTGAGCCAATATCCGCCCGCACGACTCTTACATCGACGCCGCGTTTACGGAGGGTTTGCACAAACGCCTCGCCGTCGGGCGTAGCAGCGCCGCTCCGGCTAGTGAGCACTAGGTGGCGGGCGCCGCCTTCGACCAGCCATTGTGCCAGCACTTTTCCGAAGCCGCCAAACGCGCCAGTGATCAAATAGCATCCCCCCGGCTTGATCGCAAAGGCCGGCTTGAGTGGTTCCCCGCGCGGAGGAAGGAATGCTGCGGGAAACGCCACTACGACTTTGCCAATGTGTTTGCCCTGCGCCATCAGCCGGAATGCCGAGTCGACTCGGCTAGCGGGAAACGAACGGAACGGGAGCGGATGGACGGCGCCATTCTCCACTAGCCCGGAGATTTCCTCCAGCATTTGCCCAGTCAATGCCTCGTCACCAGAGAAGACCGCATCCATCGCTACGACATGAAACGATGCATTGCGGCGCAGCGGCCAGAGGGGAATCCGGGCATTTTGGTAGATGTCGCGTTTCCCGATTTCAATAAAGCGGCCGAATTCCGCCAGACATGAAAGACCCATCGGGATCGCTTCGGCGGCGAGCGCATTCAGGACAACATCCACTCCTCGCCGGCCAGTCAATTCAAGTACGGCGTCCGTAAAATCGCCCCGGCGCGAGTCGATGACATGTCTTACTCCGAGCGTCTCGAGCAATCCGCGTTTGGCCGGGCTGCCAGCGGTGGCGATGACTTCCGCGCCAAGATAGTGCGCAATTTGGATTGCGGCCATCCCGACGCCGCCCGCGCCCGCATGCACGAGAATACGTTCGCCCTTCCGCATCCGTGCGACATTTTGCAACGAGTGCCAGGCGGTCATGAAAACTACGGGTAACGTCGCGGCCTGCTCAAATGATAGCCCGGCAGGAATGCGGCGCACATCGCCTCCCCTTGCCAGAGTAAACGAAGCGAGTCCGAACAGAGCGAGTCCAAACACCCTGTCTCCAGGAGCAACATGATCCACTCCGGTTCCGACTGCCTTAACCACGCCTGCCACCTCGTCACCAAAGATACGAGCATCCGGCGCTTCGCCGGGATACAGCGCAAGCGCTTTGAGCACGTCCCGGAAGTTCATTCCCGCCGCTTTCACTTCGATGAGTACCTCGCCGGCGGCACAGGGTGACAGAGCGAAAGGCACGAAACGCAGCGTGTCCAGATGTCCGCGTTCGCGGGACTCAAGTCGCAGCGGTACCGCCGGATCGAGCCAATCTTCACGTGGCGATTGCCCGCGCGCGAGGCGCTGAACGTATCGGGCTTCGCCGCGGAACGCGATCTCACGCTCTGTATCCTCACGCAGAAGCTCACTCCAGAGCAACGACTGATCAGATGCCGACGCCTCGGGCGGCAGGTCAATCGCGCGTCCCGAGAAGTTTGGGCACTCGTTCTGGATGACGCGCAGCAGCCCGACGAGAGGTGCTTGCGCAACCGCGACCGCATCCAGCGCGCGTCCCGGCGGCTGCACTCCGCGCGTCACCAAATCGATGCGCAGCTTTGCCGGGTATTTGTTGCCTTCAACCGCCTGGATCAGATGGAGCAAGGCGTCGGTGCCCATCAGCACAGAGTCTCCTTCGACGTCCGGTCGTGGCGCATCCAAACTCCACAAGTAAACAAAACGTTCCGGTGGGGCGTCATACGCGGATGCGTCCAAGAGCATTTGCCAATCCTCGCGTACCTCTGCACGCAGGGTGAATGCGTCTGTCCCAGCCAGTCCATAATGGTCGCCCCGGTGTGCGACACGGCAACGGACGCCCATTGTCTGCAGCCGTGCAGCCAACTTGTCGCCGAGACCGGAAGCGTCCGCGAAAATGAGCCACGATTTCTCAGCCGGCAACTCCAAGAGTGACTCCGGAGCGGGAGACGCAGCGGCGGTTGAGTCGCGCCACGACTTACGCGCGAGGAGACCAATCTGGCCTTCGCCTTCCGGACCAAGCAGTCCCGGCAGTGATGCGGTCTCGTCGAACCCCGTTTCCCGCAAGACGACCTCCCACTGGGAGCGCGCTAACAACGGATGGAATGGGCGCAGATCGCGATCCGTAAAGCGCCACCAGCCGGTCATGAGACCAAAGACCGTCTCCGTCCACAGTTGCGGAATCGCGACGTCCATGAAAACCAGGTTCCCGCCTGGTGCAAGCAATTCGTGAAGATGCCTCAACGTGGCGCGCAAATCGCGCACCGCATGAAGCACGTTGGTACCGATGATGAAATCAAACGCGCCGGCTTCGAAACCTTGCTCCGTGCCTGGCTTCTCGAGGTCAAGAACTTTGTATTCCACTCCAGGAAACCCAGCCAGCTTCTGCATGGCGCCGTTGAAAAATACCGCGGAGACATCACTAAAGATGTAGGAATGCAAATCGCGCTCGATGAGCGGCAGTACGTGCGACGTCAAGCCACCGGTACCCGCCCCGACTTCGAGGATTCGCAGTCCTCGGCCCTCTGGCAGATGCCGGGCGGCTTCCTGCACGGCCGCGGCAATAGCCGCCAACCAGTGACTCGTGTAGAGGCCCTCCCCGTAGAACTGCTCCAATAACTCCGCTGAACTCCCGGCGAACAGCACCTGCACGGCGTCCTTCTCACCGCGCAGGATGGGACCGAGTTCGGCGCAATTCGCGGCGCAGAGCAGGGCCTCAGACAGATGCCCCGAATGACTCGATATAAATGAGCGCAGGAATTCTCGCGCAGAATCCGCCGCGCTCGCAAAAGAGGGTGTCGGCCGATAGTCGTCACCCTCCTTTGCGAGCCAGCCGCGTTTCGCCAGGCTGGCGATCAGACGCTCGAATACCGCTCGCATCGGTTCTGTCACCCGCAGGGAATCGGCCGTGAATCTTCCGTTCGCTCCCGCTAGTGTCGCCATTTCCCGCAAACCACGAGCGAGCTGTGCCGCCGCGAGCTCGTCTCCGGCTGCCATGGCATTTTGAAGCTCGTCTCGGCCTCGCGTGGCGATCACCTGATCGAGTGCATCTTGAGCCGCCTGCCGCAGGCGATCCAATGAGATTGGCTCTTGAGACGGTGGGCGCCCAGCAGGCGTTCGTTCCCAGGCGAGATGATAAAGAACATTGCGGCTTCCTCCCGGCGCGCCAGATAGGCGCGCCCCGGAGACGTTCACCGCACGGAAACCATCGATCAGCACACAGGGTTTACCCCCGCCGTCATACATTTCAAGCCTGCCCTCCACGCACTCGTTATTGCACTGCTGCACGGCGGCACGGACGAGGCTGGAGGCTCCCGGCGAACGTAGAAAGAGAATTTTGGCGAATCGCACCGGTAGCCTTAGCCGAGTCTGGTGATTTTCAAGTGTCGCAGCCCCCGCAGAAAAGATTTGCAGCGCTCCGTCGAACAGAACGGGATGGAGCGAATACTCATTCGCGCGATTTATAATCGCGTCGGACAACGACACTCTGCCCGCGGATTCGCCCTTACCGGCCGACAGCTCGCGGATGGGCCGGAACTCGTCGCCGTACTGAAGCCCCATCTCACTCATATGGCGGTAGAAGTCCTGCACCTCGACCGGTTCAGTCCCGGCCGCTTTCTTGCGCTTCCAGGCCGAAGAGGCGAAGCCCGCCTCGGTGCGCTCTCCACGCATGGATCCCACGACATGCATCGACCAAGAAGCGCCTGAATGAAACTTGCTCTGGATCGAAAACGTGCGCTCCTCCGGGTCATAGGACAGCTCTAAGTCCAGGCCCGAAGCCGGATCCGGCAGGATGAGCGGCTTGCGAATTTGAAAGTCCTCGACAACAAAAGGCCGTCCGCTGAACAACTGCACGCCCGCTTCCAGCACCATTTCCACAAAGGCGGACGCTGGAAACACCACTAAATTCTCGACCTTGTGATCCTTCAGGAAAACCATTTGCCGGCCATCGAGCCGCGCGATCCACGTCGGCGTGGCCCGGGGCAGTCGGACATCGAGCAATCCGCGGCCACCCGACCCCAGGCGGCTCTCGCGCCAATCGCTCGACTCATTCCACCAGCGGCTCTTATCCCACGCGTAGGTCGGCAGGGAGAGCAGACGGCGAGACGGCGTCATTTCCCCGAATTTTAGCTCGACACCCGAACGGTGCAGGTTCATCGCCGTCTCGAGTACGGATTCGTGCTCGCGTTCGCGTCGTGCAGAAGACATGACTGGTGCCTTGCCGGTGCGCGCGGCAAGGCATTCCTGAATCGCATGAACCAGCGCGGGTTGCGCACCGATTTCCAGCCACACGTCGATGTCCTCGTCAATCAAGGCATTGACAGCAAGCGCAAACTGCACGGGTTGCCTCACGCTTCTCCCCCAGTGAGCTGCGTTGCATGCTTCCCCGGGGCACTGCCTGCCGGTCACTGTGCTGAAAAAAGGAATTGTCTCCGTCTGAGGATTGAGATCTTCCAATGCTTCTTCCAAGGCTTCGGAAGCGGGGCGCATCAAAGGATGATGGAATGGATGGTCGACCTGAACGAACCGTGCGAAAACTCCATCCAGTTCCAGTTCCGCGGCCATCGCCTCGAGCGAAAGCCTGGATCCTGCAATTGTCAGTGAACGAGGTCCATTGAATGCCGCGATTGTCACCGTCCGGTCATGCCGGGCAATCAAGGCTCGCGTTGCCTCCTCATCGAGCCCGATCGCGAGCATCGTTCCTTCACCTCTTGCGCAATCGTCCATGAATCGGGCGCGAAGTACGATCACGCGGGCTGCCTCTTCCAGGCTTAATACTCCTGCCACGCACGCCGCCGCCACTTCGCCGACGCTATGGCCAACGACTGCAGCCGGTTTCACGCCCCAGAAATTCCAGAGTTCCGCCAGTGCCACTTGCATGGCGAAAATGGCGGGCTGTGCAATTTCTGTCCGATGCATTTGCGTGCCTTCTTCTGCCCGGCCAAGCTCCTCGATCAGCGAAAACCGCGCCCACTGGCGCATCATGGCATCGCAGCGCTCGATGGCTTGGCGGAAAACGGGCTCGTACCGAATAAGTTCCCGGCCCATACCCCACCACTGCGGACCCTGCCCGTTCATCACGAAAGCGATCCGTGGCGGCCGCGTTTGGCGTGGGGCGAAGGTCATGCGCGCTTTACAGTCTTGCTGGCCTGCCGCGTAACCATTAAACTCCCGGCTCACTTCTTCGATCGACCGCGCCACCAGCGTCAGCCGGTACGAATGGTGATTGCGCCTGGCGCCCATGGTATAAGCCAGATCAGGCAGGACCGGCGAGTTGCCGTTCGCATTTGACCGCTCATTCAACCACGCGCTCAGGCGTGACGCCGAAGAGCGCAGAGCTTCCTCGGATCGGGCCGAGAGCACCAATGGCCACGCGCGGTCAGAGTGAATTCCGACGTGCTCTGGCTGGGTACGCGCTGGCGCCTCCATCAGAAGGACATGTGCGTTGGCGCCGCCAAAGCCAAAGGAATTAACGCCCACCATGCGCGCGCCGTTCGACGCTGGAAAGGGTTCCAGCACCGTCGGCACGCGGAGTTTCAGCGCAGCAAAATCGATGTTTGGATTGGGTGTTTCGAAGTGCAAGCTGGCTGGTATGCGCCCGTGCTTTAATACCAGCAGCGCCTTGACCAGACCGGCGACGCCGGCCGCGGTTTCCAGGTGACCGAGGTTGGTCTTCACGGACCCGATAAGCAGCGGTGCTTCCGCCGGGCGTTCTTCGCAAAGGGCTTGCGCGAGCGCGTGAGCCTCGATAGGATCGCCGACCGCAGTGCCGGTACCGTGGGCTTCCACGAATCCGATCTGAGACGGATCAACGCCCGCGTCGGCGCATGCATCGCGCACCAGTCGGGCCTGAGCCTCCGAACTGGGAAGGGAGATCCCGTTAGTATGGCCATCCTGGTTAAGCGCAGTGCCGATAATCACCCCGTGGATTGGATCGCCGTCCGCGAGCGCCTGGGAGAGCCGCTTCAGGAGCACCATGCCCGCTCCTTCCCCGCGGACGAAGCCGTTGGCCGACGCGTCGAATGCCCTGCACCGGCCCTCTGGAGAGAGCATCGAGGCCTGCGAAAAGCCGATGAACCCGCCGGGCGTAATAATCACCGTGACGCCGCCCGCCAGCGCCGCGTCACCGCGTCCAGCGCGAATGTGTTCACAAGCCGCATGAACCGCCGTTAGCGCGGACGAACATGCAGTATCCATCGCGATGCTTGGTCCACGCAGGTTGAAACAGTAGGAGATACGGTTAGCGGCAATACTGTGCGCGCAGCCAGTGGGCGAGTGCGGACCGATGCCGGAATGCTCCCACGGGGTGCCCTGAATCCCCTGGTACTCATTGTGCGATATTCCGACGAACACTCCGAGGTCAGTTCCCCCCTCAAGATCGAGCACGAAACCCGCGTCCTCGATCGCTTCCCAGGCGGTCTCCAGAATGAGCCGGTGCTGCGGATCCACGTAGGGCGCTTCTCGTGGCGAGATGCCGAAAAATTGAGGGTCAAACTGATCGATTCTCTCCAAAAACCCACCGCGCCGAGCGATCGACTTACCCGGCAGACCTGGCTCCGCATCGAAAAATCGCTCGACGTTCCAACGGTCGGGCGGCACTTCGCTTACCGCCTCGCGGCCCTCCACGAGTAACTTCCAAAACGACTCCGTGTCATTCACCCCACCAGGGAAGCGGCAGCCGACACCAATGATTGCGATACGATCCTTGAGCAGAGAAGTGAGAGCCGCCATAAGTGAGCGGAGGCTCATAAGGGTAAATATCGATCATGACAAGTCAATTTTGTGCGGGTTTAAGCCAATTTTGTGCTGCCTTTTGGCCATGAGTTGAACATTCGGCAACGCAAGGGACTGGATAGATGCGGGATTTTAACGCAGAAAAATAATGTTCTACCCTGTGCCTCGTCTCTCCTTTCTTGGTTCCCGGCATCTCTTCGGGGGAACGCAAAAACTGGTCGAAATAAGAGTTGTTTAGTGGGCAAACTCTGGACTAAAGGCTGACTCATATGTGCGGCATCGCGGGTATTATGGATCTAGCCGGTAACCGATCGATAGAGGACGGCATCATTCGGAGGATGACGCAGGCGATATTTCACCGCGGTCCTGACGAGGAGGGCTACTTTCGGCGTCCTGGCTTGGCATTGGGGTCGAGGCGGCTCAGTATTGTCGGTTTGGCCGATGGGCAGCAGCCGGTCGCAAATGAAGACCGAAGCGTGTCTGTGGTCTTCAATGGAGAGTTCTTCGACTTTCCTGAGAAACGCGCAGAGCTAGAAGCGCGCGGGCACCGCTTGGTCACGCATTGCGATACCGAAATTATCCCGCACCTTTGGGAGGATGATCAGGAAGGCATGTTCGAGCGCCTGCGCGGTCAGTTTGCCTTGGCGTTGTATGACGAGCGCCGTCATCGTTTGGTGTTAGGACGCGATCGCTTCGGCATCTGCCCACTCTACTTGACGTGCCATGGCGAATGGCTTTTGTTCGCCTCAGAAATCAAAGCCTTGCTCGCTTCCGGCATGGTGCCGGCCCGGCCCGACCTGCGCGGCATCGACCACATTTTTACGTTTTCCGCCCTGCCGGGACCGATAACGTGCTTCGAAGGCATCCAGCTCCTGCCAGCCGGGCGCTATCTGCAAGTCATCCCGGGGAGTGATCACGGCGCGGCGCCTGCCATCAGCGAACGCGCGTATTGGGAGATGGATTTCCCGGACCGTGGCGACGAGAACCGCGGAGGAGACCCGCGCGCCTTGGTGGATCGCTTCGAGCAGATCATGCTGCAGGCTGTGGAAGAGCGACTGCGAGCTGATGTGCCGGTGGGCGCCTACTTGTCCGGTGGCGTGGATTCGAGCATGATTGCGGCTCTCGCTTGTCATCTGAAAGGTCCCGCAATAAACACCTACACCATCCGCGTTGACGCTCCCGAACTCGACGAACTCAGTGCGGCCAACCTGGTGGCACAGCACATCGGCACGAAGGCGCCCATCGTCCAGGAGTTCGGCACAGATGACGCGCTGAATACCTATCCCCAGCTCATCGAAGTCGCAGAGGCGCCGGTAATCGATACATCCTGCGCGGCTTTGCTGCAGCTCGCGCAACGCGTTCATGCTTGCGGTCAGAAAGTGGTCCTCACTGGGGAAGGGGCGGACGAGTGGTTGATCGGGTATCCTTGGTACAAAGGGGCCAAAGTGCTGAGCTTCCTGGATCTGGTGCCCGGACTGCCTCTCAGTGATATCGCACGCCGGGCTTATCTTCGGCTCAGCCGCGTGCCACAATATCCTGGCAAATTTCGCCGTGGCGTGGAGGAATCCATCGGCGGTCCCAACGCCTGGATAGATGCTTACGGGCTACTTGGGCTCTCCAAGCTTCGGTTCTATGCCGCGCCGATGCGTGAAGTGCTGGAGAAATTCAATCCCTGGAACGATTTGCAAATTCCTCTCGAGCGGGCCAAACGCTGGCATCCGCTGAATCGAGGCATCTGGGTCGCGGCACGCGTCACTCTGGCTGGACACCTGCTTCAGGCCAAAGGCGATCGTGTCTCGATGCACTCCTCTGTGGAGGTGCGTTACCCTTTTCTCGATGAAGAGGTGTTCGATTTTTTGGCGGGCCTGCACCCACGCTGGAAGCTCCGTGGGTTTCGGGACAAACACCTGCTGCGCCTCCTCGCCGAACGCTGGCTCCCTCCGTCCGTCTACCGGCGCCGCAAGGTGATCTTCCGCGCTCCTCTGGACAGTTTCCATATTGAACCGGAACCGCCGTTCGTCGCTCAGCTCTTGAGCGAAGAATCGCTGCGGCGCAGCGGCTATTTCGACGTTGCGGCGGTGCATCACTGGCGGCGGGCTTTTCGCCGGATGCGCGTCGGCTCCCTGCCGCGCCTTTCTGTTGAGATGGGTTTAACGGCGGTGGTGGCAACCCAGCTCTGGCATCACCTGTTTATCAGCGGCAATCTGGCAGAATTGCCGACATTTCAAGGGTTCGTGCCGCCTTCCGAAAAGAGAATCAACAAATGAAAAAACACCGCTACGCCATCGCACAATGGACGCTGACAGCCCTTTTATTGACATGTTATCTCGACGGCTGCTCCAATCTGCCGAGACGTCCGCAGGGTAGCTCGCACGACCACGCGTACATTCGTTACTGGCGCGCCCCGGGCACCGATAATCGGTTGAGGCTTGCAGTGAAAGATAACATCGATATGAAGGGAGTCGTTACCTCCGCCGGCTCCCAATATGTTGCCGAGACCAGCCCGCCGGCTTCAACCGATGCCGAGTGCCTCGCTATCGCACGCCAACGAAATGTCCGGATCGTGGGAAAGACAAACCTCAGTGAATTTGCAGTAGCGCCTTCCGGCCTGAACGAATACTACGGAACTCCGAAAAACCCATTCAGCAACTGGCACAAGTTCATCCCGGGAGGTTCTTCCAGCGGTTCAGCGGTGGCGGTCGCGGATGGTAGCGCCGACGTCGCCTTTGGAACGGATACCGCGGGTTCGATCCGCGTCCCCGCGGCTTGCTGCGGCGTGGTTGGTTTGAAGACGACTTTTGGCCTCATTTCCATCAAGGGTGTCTTCCCGATTGAGCCGAAGCATCTGGATACCGTCGGGCCGATGGGGAAAGACGTGGCTCACGTGGTGCAAGGAATGGATCTTTTGCAGAACGGGTTCGCGGCACGTTATCAAGGAGCGGTTGCCGCTCAACCTTCGGCCAGAAAAATCAGGATCGGACGACTTTACCTGAGCGGCACGGACTCCAGGATCGACAAGGCGGTCGATAACGCGCTTGCCCAAGGACGATTTCAAGTCGTCACCCTCGACCAGAGTTTCAAGAAGAAGTGGGATCTAGCCAAGACGGACGGAAATACGGTGGCGGCGGCTGGCGCCTGGATCAGTGATCGAAAATATAGCAACAAGGTGGGAGTACGGTTCAGGACGATGGCGGCGATTGTGTTGGGGAGAGTTTTATATCCCGCCAAGTACCGCGACGCCCTCCGCAGGCGAGCGTCATGGCAACACGCGCTCGACAAGATTTTCGAGAAAGTCGACTTCATTGCTCTGCCAACACTTCAAGGGTTGCCCCCAACGATTCCATTCATCGGGAAAATGGCCCTTTTGGAAGCGCGAGTGTTGATTCTGCAGAACACCGTCGCAGTGAATTTAGCTGGAAATCCTGCCCTGGCTATCCCCATCCCAATACACGATAAGCACGTTCCGGTCACCAGCCTGCAGCTTGTCGGACCCCGGATGAGCGAAGCGGCGCTGCTCAATGTAGGACGCTTGATCGAGGCCGAGCGTCCGCAACTTGATCGAGGGGTCAATGCACCGAAATCCGCGGCCGCGCAATAAGCCTGGATGCCCGTGCCGCGCCGGTTTCGAGTTGCCGATGCGAAAATGCGGCGCTAGAATGACGTTGCGGTCGGCGCGTTTCCCCGAGCGTTTCGTAATGTCATGAATCCTCCTTTCTTCAAAGTGTTTCCAGGAATCGTGGCGTTGTTCCTGGCGCCTGCAGCGCTCCACGCCGGCCCTGCGGACGAACTCATTGCCAAGGGCGACGTCTCTTATGCAAGATTGCAAGCGGCCGAGTCTCTCAAATTTTATCTTCCCGCGGAAAAGCTCGAACCGAACAACGTGCGCCTCCTGGTGCGAATTTCGCGCGAATACCGCCATCTGATGAGCGACGCCGCGAAGCCGGAGCAGAAGCTTAGCCTCGGTAGCACCGCGGCGGATTACGCGAAACGTGCCGTGACTCTTGACCCGAATGACCCGGAGGCCCAACTCGCCGTAGCGATCAGCTATGGAAAACTTGCGCCTCTTGAAAGCAGCAGGGACAGGTTCGAGGCCTCACGTATCATTAAGGGCGCTGCCGATAAGGTGATCAAACTCGATCCGAGCAGCGATTTGGGCTGGCACGTGTTGGGCCGCTGGTACCTGGCGATTGCTGAGGTGAGCGCGTTCGAGCGGGCGATGGCACAATTCGCCTACGGCAAGCTTCCGGAATGTACGTACGAAGAAGCAGCTCAGTGCTTCGAGAAAGCGATCGAACTCAATCCCAATCGACTCATGCACTACGTCGAGTTGGGACGAGTCTACGCGCGCATGGGACGAACCGACGCCGCCCGTAGTTTCATCACCAAGGGCTTGGCGATGAGGGAAACCGAAAAAGACGATTCCGAGACCAAGCGTCAAGGACAGGAGTTGCTGACAGAGCTTCGGTAGGGGGTGAGGAGAGGGGAACAATGCGTATTTTCGAAATCGCCGGCCTACTTTCTGGTCGTCCCTCCGGGACACACCGCTACCGCGCTCCTGAATCCTGACTTCTGGCTCCTGAATATCCTGCCAATCACTTCCCGCCGAGAGAACGAAGAACGATTTCTTGAGCCTGACCCACGATGGCGGTGAGGTGTTCAGCGCTTTGGAGGCTTTCCGCGTAAAGCTTATAGATATTCTCTGTCCCGGACGGGCGAGCGGCAAACCAACCGCTCACCGAGACAACCTTCAAGCCGCCGATCGATGCATTGTTGCCTGGCGCACGGGTTAGCTTCGCCGTGATCGCTTCGCCGGCGAGTTCGGTGGCAGTGACGGCTTCCGGTGAGAGTTTCTTGAGCGAATTCTTTTGTTCGGGCGTGGCTGGAGCGTCGATACGGGTGTAGTAGGGCGTGCCGAACTTGGCTGTTAGTTCTTTGTAATGCTCACCAGGATCCTTCCCGGTGCGCGCGGTAATTTCCGCGGCCAGCAGGCCAAGGATAAGGCCGTCTTTGTCCGTGCTCCAAACCGAGCCGTCGCGTTTCAGAAAACTTGCCCCGGCGCTTTCCTCACCGCCGAAACAACAGGAGCCATCGAACAGGCCAGGCGTAAACCATTTGAATCCTACCGGCACCTCCCACAGGATGCGTTCGAGGCTGGCAACGACACGATCAATCAGGCAGCTGCTGACGAGCGTTTTGCCAACCACCGCCGTAAGTGGCCATTGTGGACGGTTCGTGAGGAGATAGCGAATCGCGACCGCAAGGTAGTGATTCGGATTCAATAGACCCGAAGAGGGCGTGACAATACCGTGCCGGTCAGCATCCGGATCGTTGCCGAATGCGATGTCGAAACGGTCCTTGAGCTTGACGAGCCCTGCCATCGCCCAGGGGCTCGAGCAATCCATCCGGATTTTTCCATCGTGATCGACCGTCATGAACGAAAAGGTCGGATCGACGTTCGGGTTCACCACGGTGATATCGATGCCGTAGCGTTCTACCACCGGTTGCCAATATGCCACGGCTGCGCCGCCAAGCGGATCGACACCGATCTTCACACCCGCCGAGCGGATAGCTTCCAGGTCGATCACATTAGCCAGGTCCTCGACGTAGGCAGTGACAAAATCCTCCGAGTGCGTCGTCGAGGCCTTGAGGGCAGCGTCGTAATCAATGCGCTGAACACCTTTGTTACCGCCGCGCAGCAGCTCGTTCGCGCGGTTTTGGATCCAATCGGTGACGTCGGTGTCGGCCGGTCCACCGTTCGGCGGATTGTATTTGAATCCGCCATCGGTTGGCGGGTTGTGTGATGGGGTGACGACGATGCCGTCTCCAAGTCCTTCCGAGCGTCCCTTATTGTATCCAAGGATGGAATGCGAAATGACCGGTGTCGGTGTGAAACCGTCATCGCGTTGGATAAATGTTTCTATCCCGTTGGCGGCCAGAACCTCTAACGCGACGCGCTCCGCGGGGCGGGAAAGCGCGTGAGTGTCTTTGCCCATAAACAGCGGGCCAGTGATACCCTGGTTACGCCGGTATTCGCAGATGGCCTGAGTAATGGCAAGGATATGGGCCTCGGTAAACGTGGCGTTCGAGCTGGTGCCGCGATGTCCGCTCGTGCCGAAGCTGACGAGCTGATTCGGATCCGAGGGATCGGGTTTATCTTCGTAAAACGCAGCTTCGAGGCGGCTGACGTCGATTAGAAGATCTTTCGGGGCGGGTTTGCCTGCATTGGGATGTGTGCTCATCGGGAAGAAGAGTGAAAATGATTGTAGTTCGGGTCAATCTACCGGGAACCATCGACTAAGCCTGCAATCCAAAAAAGGGTTCGGAACGCGAATTATTTCAAATCTTAGTTCCCGAAGGAATGACGGCGCCTTTCGGGACCACCACCACTCCGTCGCGAATGAAATAATTGTCGCCATCCGCATTTTCAGGTTTCCCTGCCGGCGAAATCGTCACGTCGTCGCCGATGTGAGCGTTTTTATCAATAATAGCACCCTCAATGACGCAACGCGCTCCGATTCCGAGCCGAGGACGGTTCGGAACGGGTTGGGGATCTTCATCGTGATAATAATCCGCGCCCATCAGGAACGAATTACGGATCGTGGTACCCGTTTCGATCACGCTGCGAATGCCGATCACCGCGCGGTCGATATTCGCATGAGTAATGATGCAACCGTCACCGATGATCGCCTTATTGATCTGTGCGCCATTAATCTTGCTGGCGGGCAAAAATCGCGCATGCGTGTAAATAGGGTTGAGATGATCAAAAAAGTTGTACGGCGGAACCGTCTCAGCCAGGGCGAGGTTCGCTTCAAAGAAAGCCCGCACGGTTCCGATATCTTCCCAGTATCCCTGGAAAATATAGGCGAAAACTTTGTATTTATTGAGGGAGGCCGGAATGATGTGCTTGCCGAAATCGTCGTAACTGTTGTCGAGCGAGTCGATCAGGGTTTTGCGATTGAATACGTAGATACCCATCGAGCCCTGGTAAAGTTCTGAGTCAGCCGGTCGGCCCAGATCCGTCAGCAGGTCGGGCGGAATACGCAGTTCCTCGAGGAGCTTGGGATCCTTGGGCTTTTCCTCGAATCGGAATATTCGTCGGTTCGCATCGCTGTGCATGATGCCAAACCCGGAAGCTGCCGCGCGGTCGACCGGCGTAGTGCCCAGCGTCACATCGGCGCCCGTTTGCAGATGAGCTTGGAGCAGGTCGCCGTAGTCCATGCGGTAGAGTTGATCGCCGCTCAAGATCAGGTAGTACTCGTAGGGACGCTCGAGAAAGTAACGAAGATTCTGGCGCACCGCGTCCGCCGTCCCTTGGTACCAGCGGGCACCTTCGGGAGTTTGCTGGGCGGCCAGTATTTCCACGAAACTCTTGGTAAAATTGTCGAACTTGTAGCTGGCCGTGATGTGACGGTGCAATGACTCGCTGTTGAATTGGGTCAGCACGTAAACTTGGCGAAAACCGCTATTGAGACAGTTGCTGATCGGGATGTCCACGAGACGGTATTTGCCGCCCAGCGGCACTGCGGGTTTGGCACGTTCTTTAGTTAAGGGAAACAGCCGAGTGCCGGCACCGCCGCCCATGATGATGGCGAGTGTTTTTTCCGTTGGGGTCTTTAAGTTCATAGCTTGCTGGTGGTGTTTTGTGGTGATCGTCTCGCCGGGCTCATTTTCCGCCCGACCGTTGTCTTCGCCCTGCGCCTGCGCTGCTCAATCGACTGTCGTCCGACTGCTCCGGGGGTCTTGCGCCAAGCATTAATCCCTTTCAGTTATCAAAACCAATTCCGAAGTGCGAGTCAGGCAGAAAATGCGAAAAGTGAGTGCGTGGCAACAAAGTCCTCAGGCGCAGCTGCGACTACTGAGCATAAGGGTTGGCATAAAGTTCTTTCTGAGTCTCTCGGCTGCACCGATCAGCGATCCCAGGCCTGATAGATATCGTCGAGGTCCTACGCTCCTCATCTGTTTTTGTGGTCCCTATCCGGCTTGACCGCGGGTACGCAATTTGTCCAGCATCACGGCCAGGATAATCACCGCGCCCTTGATAACCAATTGCCAGTAAAAGGAGACGTTCATTAATGTCAGTCCGTTATTCAGCACCGCGATGATCAGAGCTCCGATCAACGTTCCAAAGACAGTTCCAATTCCGCCGACGAAACTGGTGCCGCCCAGGATCACCGCGGCGATGGCATCCAACTCGTAGCCGATGCCTAATTGGCCTTGAGCGCTGTACAGACGGCTCGCGCTCATGACACCACCCAGTCCCGACAGAAGTCCGCTGACGCCATAGGCAAAAATCAGGACAAACGGTACGGGAATACCGGTCAATCGGGCCGCCTGCGCATTGCCTCCGACCGCGTAGATGTGCACTCCCAAAATTGTTCTGTGAAGAATAAATGCGCTCAGTGCGATGATTAAGAGAGCGATCACGACCAGCCAGGGAACCGGTCCGAGGTAACCATTGCCGATCCAGGCAAAGCCGATCTTGCTGTTAATGACGGTGGTCCCGCCGGCTGCGAGATAGGCCGCCCCGCGGATCGCCGTATACGTTCCCAGGGTGACAATGAATGGAGGCAGTCCGATATAGGCGACCGTCGCACCGGTCAGCACTCCAATCAGCAACCCGGCAAACAGCGCCGCCGGCACGGCCGCCCAGCCTAAGCCGGGGATCAATGAGACGGCCACCGCGATCACGGCGGTAAATCCGAGCACCGATCCGACCGCCAGATCGATGCCTCCCGTCAGGATAACAAACGTCATCCCGGCAGCCAGCACGATGTTGATGGACGCCTGGCGGACGACGTTGACGATATTATTCTCGTGGAGAAAATTCGGAGTCAGAACCGAAAAGAGAATACAGATCACGATGAGGACCGGAAGCATCCCGGCCAACTCGATGGTCGATCGGGTCATCTCTTTCCGCCTGGCCGCCGCTAAGGCGGATGTCTCTGTCGCAGCTTCAGTTGCCATTGGTGGATGCACTCCGTGTGACATCGGTCGCAAACTTCATAATGTTCTGTTGAGTAATCTCGATCCCGGTCTCACCACCCACCTCGCCGGTGATTTCTCCTTCCCGCATGACTAATACGCGATCGCAAACGCCCACGATTTCCGGCAGTTCGCTGGAGATGAAAAGAACGGCCATCCCTTTCTCCAGCAATTGCTGGA
>Ga0210396_10001837_pt1 | contig 22183 bp, 15 predicted proteins | sample IncBWH17OmetaG_FD_155466 | JGI IMG/M metagenome (GOLD analysis project Ga0210396, IMG submission 155466) | Forest soil microbial communities from Barre Woods Harvard Forest LTER site, Petersham, Massachusetts, United States - Inc-BW-H-17-O ... | reverse complement strand
CGAGAAGAAGCGGTAGCCGTGTCCGACGAGCTCGGCGCGCAGCTCGCGGTAGTTGTAGATGCAGCCATTGAAGACGAGCGAAAGCCCGAGCTCGGGATCGACCATGGGCTGCTCGCCCGCGCGCGACAGATCGATGATCGTGAGCCGTCGATGGGCGAGGGCCGACGGCCCGCGGAGCCACAAGCCACAGCCGTCGGGGCCGCGCGGGCGCATGCGCGCGCTCATGCGGTCGACGGCCGCGACGTCGGCGGGGGCGCCGTCGAACCGGAGCTCACCGGCGATGCCACACATCAGGCCGCTCCTCGCCCGTGGCGCGCGCCGCGTGTCATGTCAGCAGCCACGTGTCCTTCGCGCCGCCGCCACGCGAGGAGTTGACCACCATCGTGCCCTCGGGGGCGACGCGCGTGAGGGCCGCCGGGACGACGACCGTCTCGCTGCCCTGGTAAACGAAGATGCGCAGATCGATGTGGCGGGGTCGGAAGGTCCGGCCGTCGAAGGTCGGGTGCGTCGACAGGCCGACCACGTCCTGGGCGATCCAGCGGGTCGGCTCGCTCTGGACGAGCCGGCGCTGCTCGGCGAGCTCTGCTTCGGAGGCCTTGGGGCCGATGAGCACGCCGTGGCCGCCGTAGCCGTCGACGGGCTTGAAGACGAGCTCCGCCGCTCGGGCCAGCACGCGTCGCCGCTGCTCGGCGTCGGCGCAGTGGTACGTGGGCACCTGCTCGAGGAGGGGCCGCTCGTGCAGGTAGTACTCGATGAGCTTCGGGACGTAGGCGTAGACAGCCTTGTCGTCGGCGACGCCGTTGCCGAGCGCGTTGGCCAACGTCAGGTTTCCTCGCCGCACGGCCTCGACGAGGCGCGGCCCGAGCGCCACGCCGTCGGCGCCCGCGCTCTTGTCGAGCTGATCGTCCATGCGGAGGTAAAGGATGTCGAAGCGCAAGCGGTCCTTGGCGTGCCAGACGACGCCGTCCTCGACGACCAGATCGGCGGGGACGAGACTCGGGATCGACATCTCACCGGCCAGCAAGCGGTGCTCGAAGAAGGCCGAGTCGTCGGGGCCCGAGCCGAGCAAGGCGATCGAGGGCGTCGCGCCACGAAAGGACGGCGGCGCCGCTTCTTCCAGCGTGCGGCGCAGCAGCGCGGGCACTTGATCGGGATCGAGCATGCCGCCGAGGCCCGCGAGCTCCGGGAAGACGCGCCGGAGGAGGCGGCGGTTCTCGATCGCGAACGCGACGCCCGACGGGACCCGCACGTTGTCCTCGAGGACGAGCCAACGGCCGTCTCCGTCGCGCACGACGTCGAAGCCGCCCACGTGGATGCGGCGCTGATCGGGCCCCGGCGCCCGTCCCGCGTCGCGGAATCCGGGCGCGCCGTGGACGAGCGCCGCGGGCACGACGCCATCGCGAACGACGGTGGCCTCGCCGTAGACGTCGCGGACGAAGGCCTCGAGCGCGCGCGCCCGCTGCGCCGTGCCGCCCTGCAGGCGGCTCCATTCCTCGCCCGTGATCACGCGCGGCACGAAGTCGACGGGGTAGGGTCGCGCGCTCTTCTCGTCGGTGGGTCGAAAGACGACGCCCGCGTCGGCCTCGGCGCGCGCGAACGCGGCTTGGCGCGCGCGCAGCTCGTCGGTCCCGAGGCCGAGCAGCGCCTCGAGGACGGCGGCGTGCGAGGCTCGTGGAGCGCCGCCAGGCAAGACGGCCTCGTCGAACCCCGGCGGTTCGTAGCCATCGAGCCGCACGCCCGCCGTCCTCGATCGCCGCGGCGCGAACGGCCGCCCAGCCGTCTCGGCGACGAGGAGGTCGACGACGTCGTCGACGCGCCCCGTTTGCCGGAGCACCTCGCGTTGGCGCGCCGCTGAGCTGCCGCGCGCGAGCGCCTTTTCGCAGAGCTCGTGCGTCAGCTCCCAACTCGCCGTCGCCTCGAGCTCCGGGCGCAGGTCCGTCAGCACCTCGCGCACGAGGACGCCCGCGGGCACGGATCGGGGGCCCCGCAGGTCGACGAGCTCGCCCTCGAGCCCCGAGCGCGCGGCGCGCCACATGGCGGCGCGCTGCAACGCCGGCGTCACCGCGGACGATGGGCCGCCCCGTCTGATGTGCCCGAGCTCGCGCGCGACGATGGCGCGGAAGAGCGCCGCGATGAGCACGACCGTGTCGACCGACGGGCAGGCGTCGCAAACACGCAGCTCGAGCGTCGGCACGTGGGACGACGGCCGGACGTCGAAATAGATCATGCCCGCGTCGGAGATGACCCCAGAGGCGATGAGGTCCTGCACGGTCGCGTCGTAAGCCTTCGCCGACTGGAAGACGCCCGCGCTCCCCGACGTCGGCCAGCGGGACCAGATGAGCGAGCGCATGCTCGCGTAGCCGGTGTCCTCGCCGCGCGCCGAGAACGGCGAGCTCGCCGAGAGGGCCAGGAGCGGCGGCAACCACGGCGAGACGCGATCGACGAGGTTCGCCGCCGCGTCTCGGTCCTCGACGCCGACGTGGACCTGCGCGCCGCAGATGACCTGCTCGCGGACGAGCACCTGATAGTCGGCCAGCATGCGCTGGAAGCGCGCGCTCGGGGTGATGCGCGCCGGCGCCGCCACGGGCATGCACCCAGCCGCGATCACGCCGATCCCCATCCCTTCGGCCGTGCTCAGCAGGCGCTGGCGCAGGTCGATGAGGTCGCCGCGCAGCGCATCCAGATCCTCGGCGACGGCGCTGTTGGTCTCCACCGTCGTCTGCTGCAGCTCGGAGACGAACGAGCCTTCGCCTCCCTCGAGCGCCGAGAGCACCTCGGCGGCCCGCGGCGTCAGTCGACGGGTCGCGAGATCGACGAGGTGAAACTCCTCCTCGACGCCGAGGCTCACGGCCTGGCCCGCGCTTTTAACGCTGCCCGCGCGGCCCACGGCGACCCCGGCGGCCTGAGGATTGAAAATCGACGCTCATCGTCCCCCTTACTTAGGGCTGACTCGGCGGCTCACAAGGGAGGAATGCTCGCGCGGGGCCAGATCGACACTATGTATGGAGCATGTGTGAGCTCCTCGGGATCACGGCGACCGCGCCCGTCGACGTCTCGTTCTCGTTCTCGGACTTCGCTCAGCGCGGAGGGCGCACGGGCCCGCACGCGGACGGGTGGGGGCTCGCGCTCTTTCATCAGGGCTTCGCGCGGACCTTCCTCGACGAGCGCCCGGCCTCCTCGAGCCCCCTCGCGACGTTCCTGCGCGACAACCCCGTCGAGACGCAGCTCGCGGTGGCCCACATTCGCAAGAAGACGCGCGGCGAATCGCGCCTCGCGAACACGCACCCGTTCGTTCGGGTGTTCGGCGGTCGCCACCTCGTCTTCGCGCACAACGGCACCCTCGTTCACGTGCGCGAGCGGCCGCTCGCGCGCGAGACGCCCATCGGCGACACCGACAGCGAGCACGCCTTCTGCTGGTTGCTCGAGCGCCTGCGCGACGCGTTCGCCGGCGAGCTCCCGGATGATCCCGACCGCCTCGGACGCGCCGTGTTCGACCTCGCGAACGATCTGGGCAGCGACGGGATCTTCAACGTGCTCATCTCGGACGGGCGGTTCCTCTTCGCTCGATGCGGCGACAACCTCGTCCACATCGTGCGGCGATTCCCGTTGGGGCACGCCACGCTCGCCGACGAGGAGCTGCGGGTCGACTACACGCAGGTGCTGCGCGGGCCGGGATCCGTGGCCGTCGTCGCGACGTCGCCGTTGACGCGCGACGAAGAGTGGGTGCGCGCCACGCCCGGCACCCTGTGGGTGTTTCACGACGGCGCGCTCGTGCGGACCTTCGAAGGTCTGCCCGAGGCGGCGCACGTCGCGGCGACCGCCTGGCGCCCCGGCGCGCCGAGCCCGACCTAGCCTGGGGCGCGCGATGGCTCAGGGCGGCGGTGGACCTCGCGCCAAGGTCGTATCCTGTGGGCATGTGGCGGCGAACGATGCTCGCGGTGTTGGCGCTGGCGGCCGGCGTGGGCGCCGCGATCGTGATGATCGCGGAACGCGCGCATCGCGAAGCGCGCGCGGAGGATCTGGTCATCGTCGACGGGATCCGCGAAGTCTGCAAGGTGGCGACCATCGAGATGTCGCTCGCCGACTACGCGCGACGCACGGTGCCGAAAACGGTCGATCTGCCGTTCACGCACGAGCCGGAGGCCTTCCTCTTCTACTCGGGCGTCGTGGCCGCTGGCTTCGACGTCTGCGACGAAGCGGCGCGCATCGACGTCGACCACGCCGCGCGCGCCGTCCGGGTGACGTTGCCGCCGGCCCGAATCCTGTCGCTCGACATCAAGCGCTTCGAAACAATCAACGAACGCTCAGGGTTCTTGAATGCGATTTCACCCGCCGATCGAAACGGGTGGTACGGCGACGCCCGCGAGGCCCTCACGCGGGCTGCGCTCGCGCAGGGCGTGCTCCCACGCGCCGAGGCCCACGCGCGCGAGCTGTTCACGAGCTTCGTCACGCGCTGGGGTTACAAGCTGACGCTCGTCGTCGGCGCGCCGTCCTTGGGCGCCGAAGGTTCGGTTCAGACGGGGAGGTGAGGCGGCGGCGTCACGCGCTCTTGTTCGTCACGCGATCGTACGCATGGTGGTGACGCCGTCACACTGAGCTGCGACGCGAGGAGTCACCATGACGTGCGAAACGTGAAGCCCCGATCCCGGCCGCGCGGGGTCCGCGGCGCGGTCATCGCCGGCGTCGCGTCACTGGCGACTGCGCTCGCCGTGGTCATCGCCGTCAACGTGACCTCTGGAGAGCACAAGATCTCCAAGCTGGTCTCCTCTCCGTTCGGTGTCGGCGATCCGCAGTTCGCTCGAGCCATGAGCGCGCTGTTCGGGCCGCCGCTCGTCGCGGGCAACCACGTCACGCCGCTGTACAACGGCGCGCAGATCTTCGAGGCGATGCTCGACAGCATCCGCCACGCGCAGCGGAGCGTGACCTTCGAGACGTACATCTATTGGTCCGGGAGCGTCGGCCAGCACTTCACCGAGGCGCTCGTCGAGCGCGCCCACGCGGGCGTCAAGGTCCACCTCATCATCGACGCCGTGGGCTCCGGCAAGATGGACGCGACGCAGCTCGAAGCCATGCGGCGAGCGGGCGCCGAGGTGGAGAAGTACCAACCGATCCACTGGTACAGCCTCGATCGAATCAACAACCGCACGCACCGCAAGCTCTTGATCGTCGACGGACGAGTCGGCTTTACGGGCGGCGTCGGGATCGCCGACAAGTGGGACGGCGACGCCCAGGACCCCGATCACTGGCGGGATACGCATTTTCGAATCGTGGGCCCCGTCGTGGCGCAGATGCAGGCGACGTTCGTCGAGCACTGGCTGGCGACCAAGGGCGACCTCCTGCAGGGCCCGGATTACTTCCCGTCGCTGGGCGTGCAGGGCGACACCCCGGCGCAGATGGTCCGGAGCTCTTTCGACGACGGCACGGAGAGCATCAGGCTCCTGTATCTGCTCTCGATCGCGTCGGCGCGGCAGAGCGTGTTGATCGAAAATTCATACTTCGTGCCCGACGATCTCTCCGTCGAGACGCTCGTCGCGGCGCGCGCGAGAGGGGTCGACGTCGAGCTCGTCGTGCCCGGTCCGCAGATCGACAGCGCGGTGACGCGCGCGGCGTCCCGTCGACGGTGGGCGCCGCTGTTGGAGGCGGGCGTCGCGATCTACGAGTTTCAGCCGACGATGTTCCACTGCAAGGTCATGGTCGTCGACGACCTGTGGGTGTCCGTCGGCTCCACGAACTTCGACAACCGCTCGTTCCGGTTGAACGCCGAGGCGAACCTCAACGCCCTCGACCACGGCCTCGCGCTCGAGGAGGTCCAAGCCTTCAAGCGCGATCGCGGACGCTCGCGGCTCATCACCGTCGAGGAGTGGCAGCATCGGCCGCGGCTCGATCGGATGGGCGACGCGCTCGCCGGGCTCGTCGGATCACAGCTGTGAGGTCCGCGAGGGCGGCGTTGGATTTCGGATCCCGACCGCGCTGATGAGGCCACCGAGCGCGAGCAACGCCGCCATCGACCACAGCCCGGCATGGAGCGCCGCGACCGACGCCGCGTCCAAGATCGGCTCGATCGGCTCGATCGGCGCGATCGACGCGTCGCGCGCGCGGCGCTCCGGCACCGACGTATCGAGGGGTCTGCTGCGCGCCTGCTCGAGAAAGCCGCGCGCCGAGGCATCGAGCGCGTGCGGCGCCGCGGTCGCGTCATCGATCGCTGCGGCGAAGCTCGACGCGACCACGGCGCCGATCGCCGCTATCGCCAGCAGTCCGGCGACGCGCGCGATGGCGTTATTGACGGCGGATCCGATGCCCGCGTGGCGCTGGTCGATGCCGCCCAGGACGGCGGCCGTCAAGGGCGCCACCGTGGCGGCGAGCCCGAGACCGAAGACGAGCACGCCGGGCAGGAGTTGTGGGACGTAACTTGCGTGCGCGTCGAGCCTCGTCATGAGAGCGAAGCCCGCGGCCGTCGCCATCGGCCCCAGCGTCATGAAGAGGCGCGGTCCCCACCGCGCGGCCAAGCGCCCGAAGACCGGCGAGAGAGCGAACATGATCAACGTCACGGGCAAGAGCGCGAGCCCGGCGGCCATGGCGGAGTATCCCGCGACCTGCTGAAGGAAGACCGTCAGCAGGAAGGTCGACGCCGTGAGCCCCGCGTAGATCGCGACGGTGGCCAGGTTGCCCGCGGCGAAGTTGCGACTTCGGAAGAGCGTGAAGTCCAGCATCGGATGCTCCGTCGCGCGCTCGAACATGAGGAAGGCGCCGAAGGCCACGGCGCCGCCCGCGAGGGGCAAGTAGATCGACGGCGCGCTCCACCCGCGCGTCGGCCGCTCGATGAGCGCGAAGATGATCGCACCGAGGCCGGCGGCGCAGAGCCCCGCACCCACGAGATCGACCGGCGTGCGCGTGGTCGCGCGCGCCTCGGGCTCGACGCGCGCGAGCACGGCCAGCGTGACCGCGACGGGCACGACGTTGATGGCGAAGACCCAGCGCCACGAGCCGGCGTCGACGAGCGCGCCGCCTGCCAGCGGACCGAGCACGAAGGAGATGCCGGTCCACGCCGTCCAGGTCCCGATGGCCTTGCCTTGCGCGGGCCCCTCGAAGTTGGCGATGATGAGCGCGAGCGAGCTCGGCACGAGCAGCGCCCCCGCCACGCCTTGCAATCCGCGCGCGACGATCAAGATCTGCACGGTGGGGGCGGCGGCGCACAGCGCGGACGTCGCCGCGAAGCCGATCAGCCCGCCCGCGAAGACGCGCTTGCGCCCGAAGAGGTCGGACAGCGAGCCGGCCGTCAGGATCAGCGACCCGAGCGCCAGGAGGTAGGCGTCGACGACCCACTGCTGGATCGCGATCCCGCCGCCCAACTCCCGGCGAATCGCCGGCAGCGCGACGTTGACGACGGCGATGTCGAGGAACGCCACGAAGGAGCCCAGGATGCTCGCGACGAGGACCAGCCGCTGATTTCGACTCATGGGGCGTCCGCGAGTGCCAGCTTGGTGCCGAACACCGAGGTTGACAACCTCGACGCGCCCTCGCTCTGCGCGCCGAGGTGGCGCTCATCGCGACCGCCGCGAGCGACCTCACCCCTGCGCGCCGAGGTGGCGCTCATCGCGACCGCCGCGAGCGACCTCACGCCGGGTCAGCGCCACAGATTCGACTTCGCGAGATCGAGCACCTCGTCGCCACGACCGCTGATGACGGCCCGGGCCATGAAGAGCGTGAAGCCCTTGGCTTGCTCGGCCGTGATCGTCGGCGGCATGGCGAGCTCCTGCCGATTCACGACGACGTCGAGGAGGGCGGGCCCGTCGTGCGCGAGCGCCCCTCGTACGGCGCCCGGGAGCTCGGCGGGATCCTCGACCCGAACGCCGTGGATGCCGATGGCGCGCGCCATCTGCGCAAAGTCAGGGTTGTCGAGCGTGGTCCCCGTCGGAAGGAGGCCCGCCGCCTTCATCTCGAGCTCGACGAAGCCGAGCGCGCCGTTGTTGTAGACGACGATCTTCACGGGCAGCTTGCGCTCCCGGATCGTGAGCAGGTCACCCATCAACATCGAGAACCCGCCGTCGCCCGACAGGGAGATCACCTGGCGCCCCGTGAGCGCGAGCTGCGCGCCGATCGCCTGTGGCATCGCGTTGGCCATCGAGCCGTGGTTGAACGATCCGAGCAGGCGCCGCTCTCCGTTCATCGTGAGGTACCGCGCCGCCCACAGCGTGGGCGATCCGACGTCGCAGCTGAAGAGCGCGTCGGACGACGCGAGCTCGTCGACGACGCGCGTGAGGTACTGGGGGTGAATGGGCCTGCGTCCTGGCAGGCCGGTCGCGAGCTCGTCGAGCGACTTGCGCGCCTTGCCGTAGTGAGCGACCGCGTGGTCGAGGTGGGTCGTGTCGGTCCTCTTGCTCAGCAAGGGCAGGAGCGCCGCCAGCGTCTCCTTGACACCGCCCACGACGCCGAGGTCCAGGTGACTGCGCCGCCCGAGGTTTTCTCCCCGGACGTCGATCTGCGCGATGAGGGCCTTTTCTGGATAGAACTGCGTGTAAGGGAAGTCGGTCCCCAACATCAAGAGGACGTCGCAGTCCATGATGGCGTAGTAGCCGGAAGAGAAGCCCAGCAGCCCCGTCATGCCGACGTCGAAGGGATTGTCGTACTCGACGTGCTCCTTGCCGCGCAGCGCGTGGACGACCGGGGCCTGCAGCGCGCCCGCCGTCGCGATGAGCTCGGCGTGCGCCCCCGCGCAGCCCGCGCCGGCCAGGATGGTGACCTTCTTCCCCTCGTCGAGCAAGGCCGCGAGCGCCGCGAGCTGCGCGGCCGCCGGACGCACCTCCGGCGGCTCGTGGGCGAGCACGAACGGGCGCGACTTCGGTGCGTCCTGCAGGGCGATGTCACCCGGGAGCGCGATGACCGAGACGCCCCGCTTCACGACGGCGCTGCGGATCGCGAGCTCGAGGACGCGCGGCATCTGGCTCGCGTGATCGATTGGCTCGCAATAGTGGCTGCAGTCCTTGAACAGAACGTCGGGCCGCGTCTCCTGGAAGTAGCTGCTGCCTCGCTCTCGACTGGGGATCTGGGCCGCGATCGCCAGCACGGGGACGCGACTGCGGTGGCAGTCGTACAGGCCGTTGATGAGGTGCGTGTTGCCGGGACCGCAGCTCCCGGCGCAGACCGCGAGCGAGCCCGTGAGGTGCGCCTCCGCCCCCGCGGCGAAGGCGGCGACCTCTTCGTGCCGCACGCCGATCCACTCGATCTGATCCTGTTTGCGGAGACACTCGGTCATGCCGTTGAGCGAGTCGCCCACGACGCCATAGATCCGCTTCACCCCCGCCGCGACCAGCGTGTCGACCAAGACCTTCGCGACGCTCGATCGTTCCATGGATCGTCCGCTGCTCGCGCCTAGCCGGTCTTGCTGTCAACGGACGTCTCGATGAAGTCGCTGCCCAGCCAGGGGCCCACGATTGCGAGCATGACGCCCACCCACCCCCAACCCATCCGACCGAAATCGGCGGCTTGATACCCGCCGGGCGCGATCGAACGAGCGAGCAGCGACAGGCCGAACAGGCCGGCCACGGTGAAGTTGAGCACCAAGTGCGCGAGACCGATCGCGCGCGCGCGCGTTCCCCGCGGCAGCCTGTGCCAGTCGATGAAGTCCGGGGCCGCCGCGACGATCGCCCCGACGACGCCCGTGACGATGGTCCAGTACGCGACGCTCCGACACTGGACGCTGCCACTGACGAGGGCCGTGATGTCCCACGGCACCGACGCCGCGAGCACGGCGAGGGGAAGCGCGATCAGCATTGGCGGCGCAGCAGCGTCTTCCCCCCACGTCCCCCTGGCTTTCATGTGCTAGAGCCTGGACTCCAGCGCTCACGAGGCACGGTCCGCCGCGGAAAATACGGAGATGTCCTGACGGGCGGAGGCCCCGCCGATGTACGGTCCCCTCCCCATCATCGATGGGGGGCCTTACACTGTGGTCAAGGAAGAGAGCGAGGAGAACGACTTGCGCATCCTACTGGTCGACGACCACGCCATCTTTCGCGAGGCCTTGGCGTGTCTGCTCGTCAACAAGGATCCTTCGCTGACGATCGTCGGGGGCGCGGCGACGGCCCGCGACGCGGTCAAGGCTGTGATCAAGCTCGAGCCCGACATCGTCTTGTTGGATCTCATGCTCGAGGGGACGAGCGGAATCGCGACGCTTCGCGAGCTGCGCCGACTGGACGTTCGCTGTCGGATCCTGATCTTGACCGCCATCGTCGAGCCGGCCTTCGCGGTCGATGCCTTCTCGGCGGGCGCCGACGGCTTTGCCCTGAAGGAGCAACCGATCGAGGAGCTCCTCGTGGCGATCGGTCGCGTCGCGCACGGGACGCCTTACGTCGCACCTCGGATGGAGCAAGCCGTTCGTCGGAACGGCGATCCTCTCGATCAGTCTGCCGCGGGAGGTGTCATCGCGAGCCTCTCGGTCCGCGAGCGCGAGGTCTTCCAGCTCGTCGTCGCCGGGTACACGAACCTACGCATCTCTGGCGAGCTCTTCATCAGCGTCAAGACCGTCGAGACCCACCGAACCCGGATCAACAAGAAGCTGCGCGTTCACTCGACGGTCGAGCTCGTGAGGCTCGCCGCCCTCCAGGGGCTGCTGTCGGCGTGAGTTGACCCCATTCGCCGATCGGCCTATTCGTCTCTCTGCGACTCGGCCATGGCAAAGGAATCCACCTCCACGCGCGCATCACGGGTCGGCGCCAAGGGTGGAGGTCCGGGCGCAGGTCGCTCGCGTCGGCTGATCATCGTCGGCATCGGCGCTTCGGCCGGTGGCCTCGAAGCGCTCGGAGCCCTGCTCAAGCGAATCGAGATCGACGACTCGGCCTTCGTCGTCGTGCAGCACCTGTCGCCCAAGCACGACAGCGTGCTCGGCCAGCTGCTGTCCCGGACGACCGCGCTGAAGGTCGTCACGGTCGCCGATGGGATGAAGGTCAAGGCCAACCACGTGTACGTGATCCCGCCCAACGCCGACCTCGCGATCTTGCATGGCGAGCTGCACCTCATGACGGCGCCCGTGGAGCGAGGACCACGCCTCCCCGTCGACTACTTCTTCCGCTCTCTCGCCGCCGATCAAGGCGACGCCGCCGTCGGCGTGATCCTCTCGGGGACCGGCACCGATGGCTGTCTCGGGCTCAAGGCCATCAAGGCGGCCGGGGGCATGACGTTCGTCCAGGATCCCGTGACGGCCAAGTACGACGGCATGCCCCGCAGCGCCCTCGAGAGCGGCTACGCGGACGTGTGTTTGTCGCCCGAGGCCCTCGGGCACGAGCTATCGCGGCTCGTGAGGCATCCGCACCGCGGCGCCAAGTCCCTCGTCGATCGAGGCGAGCTGCAGGAGCAGCTCGCGAAGATCTTCATCCTCATCCGGAAGGAGTTTGGGAACGATCTCACGCACTACAAGCCCAGCACGATCGAGCGACGGATCGAGCGCCGCATGGCCCTGCAAAAGATCGAGAAGATCGGCGACTACGTCCGGCACGTCCAGGCTCACCCCGGTGAGCTCCGCGCCGTCTACAAAGACATCCTCATCAGCGTCACGAGCTTCTTCCGCGACGCCGCGACGTTCGACGCGCTCCGTTCGGTCGTCTTTCCGCGAATCCTGCGACAGAAGAAACCAGGGGACGCGATCCGCATCTGGACGGCGGGCTCCTCGACGGGCGAGGAAGCGTACTCCGTCGCGATCACGCTGCTCGAGCTCCTCGGCGACCGCGCGGGAGACTACAAGATTCAGCTCTTCGCCACGGACGTCGACGAAGGCTCGATCCGGTATGCGCGCCGGGGCCTCTATCCTCAGAACATTGCGCTCGACGTCGGGCCCGAGCGCCTTCACCGCTTTTTCCGAAAGCACGACGACGCCTATCAGGTCAATCGGTCGGTCCGCGATCTCCTCGTCTTCGCGACGCAGAACCTCACGAAGGACGCGCCCTTCTCACACCTCGATCTCGCGACGTGCCGGAACGTCCTCATCTATCTGCAGCCCGTGTTGCAGAAGAAGGTCCTTCGCATCCTGCACTACGCCCTCAACCCTGACGCCTTTTTGCTGCTGGGGACGTCGGAGACCGTCGGAGACCTCGCCGATCTCTTCGGCCTCGTCGACCGCAAGAACAAGGTCTACGTGAAGAAAAATGTCACGGCGCCCCCGACCTTCGACCTCAGACTCACCGCGAGCGGCGAGGAGCGGCCCACCCGCGCACCATCGCCACCGCGCGGCGCGCGACCGGTGCCCACGATGCATCAGCTCGTCGATCGCCGGCTCCTCGATCGGTACGCGCCGCCGAGCGTCCTCATCAACGAGGCGCTCGAGATCCTCCAGTATCACGGGCGCACGGGGCTCTATCTCGAGCCGAGCGCGGGCGCCGCGAGCTTGCACGTCCTGCGGAACACGCGGCCCGAGCTCCAGGCCGAGCTCCGGGTCCTGTTGCACCGCGCGCGCGCAGAAAAGGTCGCCGTGACCAGCGCGCCGATCCCTTTGCACACCAAGGAGACAGGCGTCACCCGCAACGTGACGATCGACGTTCTTCCCGTGGAGGACGCCGCGACGCGGTCGCAGTGCCAGCTCGTCGTCTTTCGCGAGACGGCGCCGAGCCCGGCCGCGGCGCCGCTCGTTGGCGGTACGATCGATGCTACCGACGCGCACCTGCGCGACGTGGAACGTGAGCTGGCCACGACGAAAGACTATCTGCAGAACACGATCGAGGAGCTCGAGACGTCGAACGAGGAGCTCAAATCCTCGAACGAGGAGCTCCAGTCCTCGAACGAAGAGCTCCAGAGCACGAATGAAGAGCTCGAGACGTCGAAGGAGGAGCTCCAGTCCTCGAACGAGGAGCTCACGACCGTCAACGACGAGCTCCACAACCGCATGCTCGAGCTCGGTCAGAGCAACGACGATCTCGCGAATGTTCTGTCGAGCGTCCAGCTCGCCGTGATCATCGTAGGGTTGGATCGCCGCATACGTCGTTTCAACGACAAGGCCGAGAAGACGCTCAACCTCGTGGCGGGGGATGTCGGTCGATCGGTGAGCCACCTCACCTCCCACGTGACGAACGTCGATCTCCGCCAGGTCGTCGACAGGGTCATCACGGGCGTCTCGGCGGCGCAGCAGACCGTGACGATCAATGAGGCGTGGTTCTTGATGCGGGTCATCCCGTACCTGACGTCCGATCGCGCGATCCGGGGCGCCGTCGTGCTCCTCCAGCGGATTGACGAAGAGTTGCCGACCCTCGACGAGGCGCTCGGCGCCGCGCAGGGCGCCGGGGCCATGCTCGTCTCGATCAGGCACCCTCTGCTCATCCTCGACGAGACCCTGCGCGTCGTCTGGGCCAACGCGACCTTCTACGAAAAGTTTCAGATCGACGCGCGCGAGATCGCGGGACATCCGTTGCCACAGCCGTGGGCACACCCGAAGCTGGTCGAGAAGCTCCGACGAACCGCGGCGACGAATCTGCCCTTCAAGAACTTCTCGGTGAGCTATGACTTCGCGGGGCTCGGCCACCGCTCGATCAAGGTCGAGGGCAGCGTCATCCCCTCGCAAGGCGGCCGAGGTCGCCCTAAGATGATCCTCATGGTCCTCGACGAGCAAGCCAAGCGGGCCAAGACCATGGGGTCGAAGAAGGTCCCGGCGGAGAGCCGGAGGGCGCGCCGATCGAGCGCGGCCAAGTCAGGGCGCAGGAGCACGTAGCGCGTGGTGACGACAAGGGGTCCGAAGAAGGGTGACCCTGCGGACAGCACGCGCCGTGCTTCGCCGTCGCGTGGGCGCCCCGAGGCGGTGCTCCACGAGCATCGGCGCCTCGTCCACGAGCTCGAGGTTCACCAGCTCGAGCTCGAGCTGCAGAACCGGGCGTTGCGCGACGCGCAGGGCTTGCTCGAAGAATCTCGCGCGCGCTACGCCGAGCTGTACGACTACGCGCCCATCGGTCACATCACGCTCGATCGAAGCGGCATCGTCCGCGAGCTGAACTTGACGGCCGCATCGCTCCTCGAGAAGGAGCGACGCCTCCTCATCGGCCATCCGCTGCGCCGGTTGCTGGCGCCGCGGAGCCGCCGTGCCCTCGACGCACACCTGCGCGCGTGCTTCAAAGGCGCCGCCGTTCTCAACGTCGAGCTGGAGATCCCGCTGCCGGAGGGAGGATTCCGCGTCGTCGAGCTCGTGAGTGTTCCGCCTCCCCCCAACGCGCTCGACTTCGCCGATGAGCGCCCGAGGACTCTCAACTCGGCGTTGGTCGACGTCTCGCGGCGCAAGCGCGACGAGCGACGGCAGGTCGCGCTCCTCGAGCGCGAGCGGGAGGCGCGCGTCGTCGCCGAGAGCGCCAACCGCATGAAGCAGGAGTTCCTCGCCGTGGTCTCGCACGAGCTCCGCACGCCGCTCGCGCCCATGATGATGTGGGTGAAGGCGCTGCGCGCGGGCGGAATCAGCGACAGCCTGCGGGCGCGCGCCATCGAGGCGCTCGATACGTGCCTCAAGGTCGAGGCGGCGATGATCGACGATCTCGTCGATGTCGCCCGGGGCCAGCACGGCAAGTTGCGCATCGAACGCGCTCCGCTCGATCTGCAATCCGTCGTCGGGGCGGCGCTCGAGGCGCTCGCGCCTTCAGCCGCCGCAAAACAGATCGAGGTGACCCTCGAGGTCGACGCCACGCCCGCCTGGGTGTCGGGCGATTCGACGCGGCTCCAGCAGGTCGCCGCCAATCTGCTCTCGAACGCCATCAAGTTCACTCCGGAGGCAGGCCACGTCGCGCTCACGTTGCGGACCCGCGATGCGAACGTCGTCCTGACCATCCGTGACGATGGTGAGGGAATTCAACCGTCGCTCCTCGACGGCATCTTCGAGCCCTTTCGCCAGCAGGACGATCCGGCGCCGAGGCGACACGGTGGTCTCGGGTTGGGCCTCACCATCGTGAGACAGCTGGTCGAACAGCACGATGGACACGTGGTCGCCGCGAGTGAGGGGGCAGGCAGAGGCGCTTGCTTCACCGTGACCCTGCCGGCGCTCGCCCACGCGGCTCCTCGCGGTGGCGAGGCCTCGGCCTGGACGCTCGCGAAGCCCGCCGCGCGCGACAGACCGCTCGACCGCCTTCGGATCCTCGTCGTCGAGGACGACGAAGCCACGCGCGACGCGCTGGCCGCGACGCTCGGGACCTACGGCGCTGACGTCACGACGGCCGCCTCGGCCGCCGCTGGCCGCACCGTCCTTCGTCAAACAGGCGCCGATGTGCTCGTGAGCGACATCGGCCTGCCCGCCGAGGACGGCTGCGACTTCATCCGCAAGCTTCGGGCCCGAGAGAAGCGAACGAAGGGAGCCGCGCGCTTGCCGGCGTTGGCGCTCACGGCCCACACCTCCGAACGCGAGAGGGCGCGCGCGCTCGCGTCGGGCTTCGATCGCCACCTCGCCAAGCCCATCGAGTTCGACGTTCTGGTGTCGACGATCCGCGCGCTCGCGCGCCCCGGACCTTTTTCGGCGATGTGATCGGCCCGCGGGCGTGACGTCTCACGCGCCGAACGCCGGACGAATGTCGAAGGCGAGGCCCGCGAAGGGGCCTGGACACGCGGTGGCGCGAACCCACATTGAAGCAAACACATGGCGCAGCACGCTGTGATCTTCGACGTCGACGGAACGCTCGTCGACAGCAACGACGCCCACGCCGCGGCGTGGGTCGACGCTCTTCACGACTTCGACATCGATCGGCTGCGGGCCGACGTCCGACCCCTGATCGGCATGGGCGGAGACAAGCTGCTGCCGGCGCTCACGGGCATCGACGCGAAGAGCGAACGGGGCCGCCAGATCGCGGCCCGCCGTGGTGAGCGCTTTCGCGACGCCTACCTCGACAAGCTCAGGGCCTTCCCTGGAACGCGTGCGCTGTTCGAAAGGTTGGCCGACGACGGCATCCGCCTCGCGATCGCGAGCTCGGCGCAGAAGGCGGAGCTCGAGCAGCTGCTCCGGATCGCCGGCGTCCTCGATCTCGTGGAGCGCGAGACGTCCGGCGACGATGTGCGCTCGTCGAAGCCCGATCCCGACGTCGTGCATGCCTCTCTCGAGCGTCTGGGCGTCACGCCGGAGGTTGCCATCATGGTCGGCGATACTCCCTTCGATGTCGAAGCGGCGAGTCACGCCGGCGTCAACGCGATCGCCTTTCGCTGTGGTCGCGGCTGGCGGGACGGCGACTTCGACGGCGCCCTCGCGATTTATGATGGGCCGAGCGCGATGCTGAGGGGCTACGAGGTGCACGGGTGGAGCTGGACCCGTCGCGTCCCGACGCGAAGCTGACCGTGTCCGCGTCAGCGGCGCGTCGCGAGGTCGGCCGGTCGGGACCGTCGGCCGGCCGACTTCTTCTTCGCTGGCCCGGCCGTCACGCGCCTGGGCCGCACGCCCGAGCGGCCGTCCTGGTCGGTCCTTCCGGATGTGGAGCCGAAAACGCAAGTAAAACGGTACTTTCGCGCCCAAGCGCCGGCCCACGATGTGACGACAACGTGACCGAGTCCTGACGCACCCGTGGTCGACCGCATCGTACGATGCGACGGTGATCAGCTCACCGATGACCGTCGCTCCCGTTGCCCGCCGGACCCGCGCCGTCCGGCTGACGACGGTCCTGTTCTGGGCCGTGCATGTCGCCGCCGTCGTTGGAGTCGTCGCCACGGGGTGGTCGTGGCGCGGGATCGCGCTGGCTTTCGCGGCCTACTTCGTCCGAATGTTCGTCGTCACGGCGGCCTACCACCGCTACTTCTCGCACCGCGCCTTCAAGACCTCGAGGGTGTTCCAGTTCGTGCTGGCGCTGGGCGCTCAGAGCGCCGCCCAGAAGGGTGTCCTTTGGTGGGCGAGCCGCCACCGCTTGCATCACAAGCACTCGGACACGGCCCTGGACGTCCATTCGCCCCGCCGGCGCGGATTTTGGTACTCCCATCTCGGATGGATCTTGACCCGCGAGTGGACGGGCACCGACCTGACCGTCGTCTCCGATCTGGCCAAGTATCCCGAGCTCCGCGCGCTCAACAACAGCCTCGTCGGGATGTTGCCCGCCGTGGGGTTGGCGTTGGCGTTCTTCTGGATCGGGGGAGTTCACGCCTTCATCTGGGGCTTCTTGGTCTCGACCGTGCTTTTGTGGCATGGGTCGTTCTCCGTCAATTCACTCGCGCACGTCTTTGGTCGGCAGCGGTACGAGACCGGCGACGACTCGCGGAACAACTGGCTCATCGCGCTCATGACCTCGGGAGAGGGCTGGCACAACAATCATCACCACTATCAGAGCTCGGCGAACCAGGGCTTCGAATGGTGGCAGGTCGACGTCACGTACTACCTTCTGCGTGCCATGGCGGCGTGTGGGCTCGTCTGGGATCTGCGACGGCCCCCAGGCTCCGTCATCCGCGCGTCGTCGAGCTCGGCCTCGGCGGCTTCGGTCGCAGCGGCGCTCACGAGCCCGCTCGACGCCGTCGACACGCGGGAGCCAGCTTGAGCTCGGCGGCGCGGGCGATCACGACACCCCCGCGAGACAAGGTCACCTTCGCCGGAGACGACGGCTTTCACGCCGACCTCAAGCGTCGCGTGGGCGCGTACTTCCAGGAGACGGGCCTGTCGCCACGAGGCGGGTGGCGCATGTACCTCAAGACCGCCGTCATCCTGTCGTGGCTGATCGGCTCGTACGTCGTCCTGGTGTTCGTCGCCGCTTCTTGGTGGCAAGGCGCGGTCGCGGCGCTCTCGCTCGTCCTCGCGATCGCGGGGACTGGCTTTGCGATCCAGCACGACGCCAATCACGGCGCGTACTCGAGCAACGACGCGGTCAATCGCGTCGTCGGCAAGACGCTCGACATGCTGGGCGCCAGCTCGTACGTGTGGCATTGGAAGCACAACATCCTCCACCACACGTATCCGAACATGACGGGCGCGGATCCGGATCTGAACGTCGAGCCCTTCGCCCGCCTGTCTCCCGATCAACCGCGGCGCTGGCTCCATCACGGCCAGCACTTCTACATGTTCGCGCTGTACGGGTTCTTGTATCTCAAGTGGCAGCTCGTGGACGACTTCCAGAACGTGCTTCAAGGCCGGATCGCGAGAAGTCGGATCCCGCGGCCGCAGGGCCTGCCGCTCGCGGGGTTCCTCATCGGCAAGACGTGCTTCTTCCTCTGGGCGCTGGCCGTGCCTTTGATGTTCCACCGCTGGTGGGTCGTCCTCACCTACTACGGCGCGGCATCAGCCTTGGTGGGTGTCGTTCTGGCCGTCGTGTTTCAGCTCGCGCATTCGACGGAGGCGGCCGCCTTCCAGCGGGGGCCAGCGTGGTCAGATCGCGTCGCGGACGGCTGGGCGGCGCATCAGGTGCATACGACGGTGGACTTCGCGCGAAGGAACCGCCTCCTGACCTGGTACCTGGGCGGTCTCAACTTCCAGGTCGAGCACCACCTCTTCCCCAGGATTTGTCACATTCACTATCCGCGGCTGTCTCGGATCGTCGAGGCGGGGTGTCTCGAGCACGGCGTCAGCTACACCGCCCACGACGGGTTGTCGGGCGCGATCTCATCCCACTGGATGTGGCTCCGTCGCATGGGACGCGCTTAGGCGGCGGCGAGGCTCGCGCGGACTCTACCGGCGGTCGCACGCGAGGAACTGCCTCTTCAGCCACGTCCTGATTTTTTGCGGGCGCGATCGGACGTAGGCGCTGGCCGCCATTCTGATCGCCTGCGATTGTGTCGGATAGGGCCGGTTGACGCGCGCGAGAGCGTCGAGATCGAGCCCCGTGCTCATCGCGAGCGAGATCTCGTTGATCAAATCCCCCGCGTGGCTGGCGACCACCGTCGCGCCGAGAATCTTCCCGGTGCCCTCCCGGACATGCAACTTCACGAAGCCCTCCTCCTCGCCATCGGTGATCGCGCGATCGATCTCGTGCATCATGATCGTGAAGGTCTTCACGGGGATCTTCCGCCGGCGCGCCTCCGTGACGTACAGGCCCACGTGCGCGATCTCCGGATCCGTGAAGGTGCACCAGGGAACGACTTCCGCGCTCAGCCGTTGCCGACCGAGGAAGAGCGCGTTCGCGACCACGATGCGCCCCGCGGCGCTCTCGATGTGCGGGAACTTGCCCTCTGCGCAGACATCGCCAGCCGCGAAGACGCGCGGGTTGGTCGTCCGCAGGAAGTCGTCGACGCGGATCCCGCGCGCGTCGTCATGGCTGACACCGGCAGCCTCGAGATTCAACCCCTGGACGTTGGGGACAGTGCCGACACCCACGAGTATCTGATCGACCGTGACACGGCTCTTCGTGTCGTCGCACACCAGGTCGGCGACCTTGTCGTCACCCTCGACGCGCACCCTGAGCGTCTGCGTGTTGAGATGAATGTCGATCCCGTCGCGCGCCAGAGCGTCAGACAGAAGCTGGGCGGCGTCCCGCTCTTCGTCCCCGAGAAACATCGGCTCGTCCTGGACGAGGATCACCCGCGATCCCAATCGTGAAAAGGCCTGCGCGAGCTCGCATCCGACGGGGCCCCCACCGATGACGAGCAGCCGCTTCGGGCACTCGGTCAGGTCAAACACGTTCTCGTAGGTCAAATACCCGGCTTCCTCGAGCCCAGCGATCGGCGGACGCACGGCTCGCGCGCCCGTCGCGACGAGGGCCTTTTTGAAGCGCAGAACGAGACCTCCCACGGTCACCGAATCTGGACCGGCGAAGCGCGCCTCACCGAAGTACACATCGACGCCCATCGCGGTGAGCCTTTCGGCGGAGTCGCGTGCGCTCAGGCGCGCACGAATGCGTCGCACCCGTTCCATCACGGCGGGGAAGTCCACCGCGATGCCGGCCGGTACCCGCCCGCCGAAGTGTTCCGCGTCGCGCATCTCCCGGTAAAGGCGCGAGGTGCGAATGATCGCCTTGGACGGGATGCACCCGTCGTTCAGGCAGGTGCCACCCAGAAGATTGCGTTCAATGAGCGCCACCTTGGCGCCCCAGCGGGAAGCCGTCTGCGCCGCGATGAGACCGGCTGGTCCCGCCCCGATGATCAACAGGTGATAGCGCCCTCGGGGGTCTGGGTTGTGCCATGGGGGCGAAGTCATCGCAGCCAGCCGCCCTCGAAGCCGGCCCGCTTCAATCCATTCCGGATGGGCGCGGAGGCTCGCATCAACTTCCAGATCAGTCCCGTGCGATGGTTTTCGATCATGAGCACCGCGACGCCCTGATCGAGACCGAAGAAGCCCTCGGAGATCCATCCCCGCGGATCCGGCCCCGAAGCGGTCCGGTTGAAGCCGCTCGGCAGCCGCCAGGTCTCGGTCCACTCTGGGTACAGCTCGAAAAAGTGGCGCACGGCGGACAGCGCGAGCGCCGGCGAAAATGGCAGCGACGCGAGCGCCGCCATGGGCGCGATCGTCCCGTCGTCCGGACCGTACGGCACACCACGCGCCGTGTATTCGAAGAACCGGCGGTCCCGTCCCCGGACGCGCATCATCCGTTTGCCCGGTCCGTCGCCGGCAGAGAGCCCCCAACAGTCGGGACCGTAGGTTCCGTATTCGTTCGGATCCCGGCGTGCATACTCTCGCTGGACGTCGACGGCGCGGCGGCTGTTCTCGAAATAATCACTCCCCTTTTCCCTCATGAAAAGGTCCTGGATCTTCCGAAAATCGATCCAGGCGTGGGAGAGCTGATGGATGAAGAGAGGGCCAGCGTAGAGGAGATCCTGATCGTAAATGCGTTCCCACTGATAGGTCGCCGTCCACGCGGCATAGCTCGTGGGCGGCAGCGGGTGCGTGGGCGAGGCCAGGCCCAGCACGTAGAGCAGCGCCGCTTCGTTGTAGCCTTCCCAGTCATAGTGAAGGAAGCCGGACTCGGGCTTCCAGCCCTGCGCGACCGTGGCCTTGCCATTCCTTGCCCAGTTCCAGTCGACCCGGCCGTAGAGCCCCCGACTGAGCGCGCGGATCTCCACTTCGGTGGACGTGGCGTCGGTGAAATAGGCGCCAGCTGTCAGGACCCCGGCGAAGAGCAGCGCCGTATCGATCGGTGAGAGCTCGCACTGCCAGGCGCGCTTGCCGCTCTCTAGATTGAGAAAGTGGTAGTAGAAGCCGTTGTATCCGGTCGCGTCCGCGGCCGAGCCCTGCGCGCTGGTTTCGAAGAAGCGCAGCGTGAGCAGCGTGCGTCTCGCCGCATCTTCGCGCGCGAGCCAGCCACGCTCCACGGCCACGGTGTAAGCCGACAGCGCCAGTCCGACGACGGCGATGCTCGCAGGAGAGCCTCTGCGGGACGTGTCCGCGACGAGCCCGTTCGTGGGATTGATCGCGTCGGCGAAGTAGCCAAAGGCTCCACCTTGGAGGCGATCGAGGAGCTCTTCGTCCAACATGGGGTCTTCGTCGCTTCCCTTGCGTGGCGTGACGCGCGCGAACAGGGACACCATAGGCACGCTTTTCAGAGCCGGCCGCGCAAACACGGGCGAACAAGGTCCCTGCCAAGCGCAACGCGGTTGACTCGTGGCTCGGGCGACACAGACTGAGCACGCAGGAGGCCAGTCATGTTCCTGAGTCTTGCCGCGGTGCACTTCACCCGACCGCGAAGCTGTCGCGCGCCGGCGTCGGCGCCGCGGCCCGCGGACGCCATCAGACGCCATCAAATGATGGCGCGGGCCTGAGACCTCGTGAGCAGCGTCGTCGATGCGGTGGTCGTGGGCGCCGGCCCGAACGGCTTGTCCGCGGCGATCACGCTCGCCCGCGCCGGCCGGTCTGTGCTGCTCATAGAGGCCAACGACGTCGTCGGTGGCGGTGCGCGCTCCACGTCGTTCGGGCGCGCCGATTTCGTCCACGACGTCTGCTCCGCCGTGTACCCGATGGGCGTGGGCTCGCCGTTCTTCCGGTCGCTGCCGCTCGCGGCGCACGGTCTCGAGTGGCTCCAAGCCGATGTCCCAGTCGCGCATCCGCTCGACGGCGGACGCGCGGCGGTCTTGAACCGCTCTCTGTCCGAGACGATCGCGCGATTGGGCGAGGACGGCGCCGCGTACGCGGGGATGACCAGCGGCCTCGTCGAGGTGTGGCAGCGCCTCGTGGCCGAGGCCGAGGCCGCTCCTCGGGGGCCGACATTTTCGAGCCTTCGGACCTGGAAGAACGTTCGGACGCTGCTGCGCGCGCTGCCGGTCGCGCTCCGCTCGGCGGCGGGTCTGGGCGCTCGCTTTCGAACCGACGCGGGCAAGGCGCTCATCGCGGGCCTCGGGGCGCACGGGG
>Ga0210396_10001835_pt1 | contig 22198 bp, 22 predicted proteins | sample IncBWH17OmetaG_FD_155466 | JGI IMG/M metagenome (GOLD analysis project Ga0210396, IMG submission 155466) | Forest soil microbial communities from Barre Woods Harvard Forest LTER site, Petersham, Massachusetts, United States - Inc-BW-H-17-O ... | reverse complement strand
CGTGCCTGCTTGCCCGTGAAATGATCAATTAACCCATCAAACGGACCGAGCGACACGCCGGCCTTATAGCCTCGCGCTATCCAGATGTCGAAAAGACCGACCAAGAACTTAGCCAACGCACTCAAATCGAGACTAAAATCCGTTTCATGCTGTTTCGCTGGACCGCCGGGAAACGGTGTATTGACCTGGAAATCGCCAAGCCCGAGTTCCTCTGTGAAATACCGGTAGAAGTCTTCCGGTCCTGCTTCGAGACTCGCCTTATGGAGGACCGCAATCACGCCAATCTCGATCCCCGCATTTTTGGCTTCGCGAAGCCTCTGGGTCCAGAGTTTGGTGTATGCTTCAGCCCCGCCCCGAAACAGTTTGCGGTGCACGTTGGGGTAGTCCATGGAGGTGCCTATCGAGCCACTAAACATTCCGTGGACGACATCGTTCCACGCGGGCGTGTAACTGATCAGATTCGTTTGCAGATAGTGGGCAAACCGTAGCCCTCGTTTCTCAGCCGCAGAGTCCATCAACTCTCCGGCCTGCCTGAACCAGTCAGGACCCATGATCATAGCCTCGCCGCCCTGCCAGTAGATCTCGCACTCCTCGATGCGCTCGTTTTCAAGGTGGTCCAACAAACGCTTGGTCAAGAGTGGTAACAGGGCAGACGATAAACGATGAGGTTCCTTGTGCTCAAAGCAATAGTCACAGGCCACGTTGCACTCGGAGGTCGGAAGAAGAATCACGCTGAAAACTCGTCCACTCATTGTTCGCGCTCCGATCAGGTAGGGTTAGCACTTGGCAAGACACAACTCGCCACATCTCGAGCCATCTCGTCCGCGGCCGCCTGAATGGCTGCAAATAAATCTTTTATTCCTTGGCAAGAGTAGGCGCGATCCGGCCATTTGAAATAGCCGCGACATGACTGTTGCCAGGGGCAGGTCGCGCATTCAGCGCCCTGCTCAAGGAGGCTCTTCAGATGGTTTTCCACGAATTCAGCGGGAAGGCTTTCGGCCGATCCGACCGCGCCAGAGAGCGGTAACTTTGTTTGTCCATCAATGTCGTACTGGAGATAGCCAGCAGGATCTTCCTCAAGGATCATCCACAGAGAGCCCACCTCGGCGCCCCGAGTCCTGGCGATCCAAGAGTGAAAAAACTCCACCGGTGCCTCGACTGCTGGATCATGAAGATAGAAATCCAAAGCTTGTTTAATCTCTGCGAGGACGTCTGCCTTCGGTTGACCAGGTAACAACCGGATCGGGAATCGTAAAGCCGCCGCGAGTTTGACCGCCTTCAGTAAACCCGGCCGAGCCTGTATGGTCACCCGCACGTCGTGAAGGGCGGAAACATCCACCAGTTTGTAAAGTTCAGAGAACTCTGCAGAGGGGTCAGCAAGGATCAAGTCGAGAGGAATATCCGAACCGCTGTGCGCTGCCTCGATCCAGGCGTCGGAGTCGCCCAGGATCCCCTCGACCTGGAGCCAGCTTAAGCCGGGGAGCGGATTGCCCAGCCATTGGCAAAGTTCCTCCCGACTTCGTACGATGGCAACGAAGGGTTCATCACCTTGTGTCTTCGCCAAAGCCGACGGCAGCATTCTAACAACCGGATAATTCTCCTCGGACACGCAAATAGATCCAGAGTCTCATTCACCACCGATTGATCCACCTTCCGCGAGGACGACCACCCCATCGGTTGATCCACCGGCCGCGACCACCACCCCATCGATTGATCCATCCGCCTCGGCGAGGACCCCATCGGTTGATCCAAATTCCAGCTTCGGCCTTCGGTGCGAAGGCCAACAAGGCACCCCCAATACCCAGCGCCGCCATCGCGGCGCCAGACCACTTCCCCATACTCCGAAGAAATAAGCGCCTGTCCAGCGACTCCTGGGACTCCTGCTCGTTCTCCGAGCCGATTTCAGAAGATGGTAGATTATTCATAAGTAAGAAAGCACAAGGGTTTACTCCTCATTCTCGACCTCATCTGTCAGCGTCGAAAAATGCATGGCCGCGATAAGCCACTTTCCTCCGTCTTTCTTCACGGAGAGCGATATGTTGACAGGGAATATGAAATCCTTTCCGTCCTTCTTTCCAGTGACGTTTCCGGACGTCATCATCCAACCCGTGTCCGACGCGATTTCGCCGTTGCTGAACTCGTATTCGAAATTTTGTTCTCCCAAATCGAATCCCTGAAAGAAGTACGCGTGGGCCGCTCTGATTTCGTCTGGACCTGACCAGACTTCTCCGGGACCGCAACCCATGATTGTCGCTTTGTCGGATATGGTCGCCATGACCCCCTCCATGTCGTGATTCGTAAAGGCCGTATCGTACGCGTCGAGCAGAGCGCGAATTGGCTCTAAATCAGGGTTGTCATCGGTCGCTGCGGTCTCCGCACTCGCAGCGGGCGGAAATGCTACCGCTGCGGCAATAGTGGCTGCGCCCGCCAAAATAGCCTCTCTTCGATTCATGAAATGAATTTGTAAAAGGGACAAGCGACAACGACAAGAATAAACGTGAGTTCTTTTTCTGCCAGATTCCGATGCGAGTGACCGGCCAAGACTGTCGCCGAAATAACATGCCTATTTCGGCGACAGGACACTAGAACTAGACTAGATGTTCGGGCCGGTCATGTCTGGCGCAGGCGCCAACAATGAGTTCCTGGAGAGAACTTCCTTATCTAAATAAAGGGAGGTCCATTCCTCAGGCGGATTTGGCCCGAGGTGCAGCCGATGAAGCTGATCAATTGTCTCCGTTTCGCTTTTTGTAATGCGTTCACGTTTTCGTAGATTGTGTGTCCAAGACGGGACGATCACTTCGATTTGGAAGCTGTTTGGCCGGCCTAAATCCTCTTTCAAATGCCAGCCATGCGCACCGTTCCGGAGGTAAATCAGTCGAGCTCTGCCAGCCAAATCGAAAAAATCCTGCCGGCGATCTGCGTCGACCTGGAATTCCGTTGTAATCGAAAGCGGACCTTCCTGTGGGTCAGGCAGTCGACTCGGAGTATTTGAAAATATTGTGGCGGGCGCCGGTTCAAGATTCAGATCCGTGGTGAAGTCGATCGATAGACGAAAGGCGAGGCGGGCGATGATCATGGCGACTATTGCGAGTCCGGCTGCCGCCAGAAATGTGGCAACTACTCCGGCGGTAGCGGCTGCGGTTCCCCAGACGAGACTGCCAAGTGCAGTGGCTGCTTGTGAGACCATGATGATCGTCGCGTTCATGCGGCCCCGTGCCCAATCCGGCATCGCACGTTGACCAGCTACCCAAAGTTCAGTGGATGATAAGGTCCAGGCAACACCGGCCAGCGTTGCCACGACTAAAAACATGTGGGTCCAGCGGATTGTCGCCATCAGAAGACAAACGACTATCAAAAAAGCATCTGCATAGTTCGTCGACCTTTGCGGCGAATACCGGGACCGTGTCCACGGAATCATAAAAATGGAACTGAGGACTGAGCCGATCGCCATGCTGGTGAACAAAAATCCGAGGTTGGCCGGTTCGAGATGTAACTCGTGGAGACCCACGACCGGCATCAAGGCCGGAATGATGGAAATGAAAAATGAAAATAAAGCGCTTCGCATCAAGATGATCTTGATTCCCGGAGTGTAACGCACGTAGCGAATCGCGGTGATAAACGACTCGAAAAAGCTTTCGAGCGGGAGCGGCGATTGGGGCCTGGCACGCTTCCACCACAGGGCGGCCACGAAGACCAGGAGGAAACCCAATCCGTTAAATCCAAAAAGGACGTTTGCCCCGATCAGCGGAATCAGTATTCCTCCAAGAGCAGGTCCGATGATCCCGGAGATATTCATCTGCAATGCGCCAAGATTATTCGCAGAGGGCAGGTCTTCCGCGGGAACCATTTCGGCAATCGCTGACGCCGAGGCCGGTGAACCGAAGGCAAAACCGACCCCGAAGAGGAACGCGCTGGCAAGAATAACGTAAGGACTCAGCAGGTGCACGACTCCCAGAACGGCCAGACCGATCGCGACGGCGGCCTGCCACAGACTTACCGCGCATAGAATCTTCCTCCGGTCCACCAAGTCGGCGACGGCGCCAGCCGGTAAGGTGAAAAGAGAGAAAGGTAGTGACGAAAGTGTCGCCATGAGTGAGAGAATCAACGTTGAATCGGATTTCCCCAAAGAACTCAGGACCCAGAAGGCGGCTGTGCCGTGGGCCGCAATCGCGCTCCCGGAGATCACATTCGCCATCCAACATCCTTCTAAAGGCAGGTGCCGCAGGGCGATCCAGGTCTCATTCATAGGGGGCCTTCAGGATTCAATCTGGCCTCCAAATAGTCAATCCCTCTGTCTGTCAGCCCTTAGATCCGCAGAACACCGCTTTCCAATATAAGCACGTCATCGACGTACAATGTGGCGCTTTGAATAAGGCCGTCCAGGTGGATCGCGACGGATACCGTTCCGCCCATGCCAATATTATTGCCGAGCGCAAGGTGCACGGTCCCGAGAACTTTCTCGTCCTCTAGGATGGTACCGTGAATCTCAGCTCGATCATTGGTCCCGACTCCTAATTCAGCAATTTGATATGCTTCCGGCCCCATTCCGCTTAACAATTTGTCGAATTTCCTTGCGGCCTCGCAATCAGTAGTCACTTTCGCGATCCCTTTTCGGACAACGAGTCGAACGGGGGTATTCAGTTTTCCGATGTCGGAGATGGAGCCGTCGAAAACAATTTGACCCTCCGCAGTGCCTTCCATGGGAGCAAAGAATGCTTCTCCCGCAGGAAGATTGCCACTTGACCCGGGCGTTCGAATCAGACCCGTGTCGGCGATTACGCTTCTCTCAGCACGTTCCAGTCGAAGATTAGTCCCGCTTGCACTGACAACCCAAAAGTTTGAGCCCGTTCGCATCGCGTTGGCCACCGCCTCTGTTCGACGAGCAATCTCCCTATAGTCTGCAGTCAAACATCGGATGGCTATCTCCTGAGTGATTCCCGGCAGAGTAGCAATCCGAGCGTTTCGGCTACAGGCATTTCGACGTGCCTTGGTATGAGTCAGTGACTTTGTGGTCGGACACAGAACGACGTCGCTCGTCGCCATTAAAGCTGCAATCGAGACCGGCGGTTCTTCGCCGCTATTTTTGCGAGGCAGCATCTCGACGTAAATTGCCTCTGCGCCCCTTTTCTGAGCAGCTTCCCATAGAGACCGCCCGATCTTCACGCGTTCTTCATCGGCCGTATCGGTCAAAACCGTGACGACCTCTCCATCTTTTACCCCCAGGCAGTTCTCGATAACGTTGTCGGCAGCAATGGCGAGCGGCGGCTGTTCTGTTTTCATGGAAGGATGTGGAAAGATGCGCACGAGCAAAATGCGATTAAAAGTTATATTCTGGATATCTGGCGTATTGGTCTTTGCGCTTCCCAGTGAGCCTGATGATTTCCCTCCTATTTATGAAACGGATCAAAATAACGCACAAAACGGCGTATCACTACCACACGCCCGTCACCTTTGGCCCCCACCGCGCCCTTTTGCGGCCTCGTGAGGGTCACGATGTCCATATCGCGAGTTCGCGTCTTGAGATCGAGCCCAAAGCCAACGTTCGCTGGCTGCGCGACATCGATGGCAATTCCATTGCCATTCTCACTTTCACTGAACCCGGATCAAAGCTACTTCTGCTGAGTGAAATTGATGTGGACCTTTACGATGATGAACCCATCCAATGCCTCATCGACCCCAGCGCCAATTGCTATCCGTTCCAATACGGAGCAGACGAGCAGGTGGAGATCATCCAATACCGTCTCCCCAGCTATCCGCATGACGGCCCGGCCGTGCAAAGCTGGCTCCTGGACCTTTACAGGCCCGGCCAGCTCATTCAGACTCCGGAACTCCTGAGCAAGCTGAATACGCATATTTACGAGGCATTCAAATACGTTCGCCGCGAGGAGGCCGGAGTTCAGCTTCCTTGCCGGACGCTTTTTCTGGGTACCGGTTCCTGCCGAGATTTTGCGGTGTTCATGATGGAAGCGGCGCGCCACTGGGGGTTTGGGGCCCGATTTGTCACCGGGTATATCCAAATGGGTGAAGGCCAGCACGGCGCCACCCACGCCTGGACCGAAGTCTATGTTCCCGGCAGGGGCTGGCTCGGCTTTGATCCCACGAACAACAAACCCGTCGGCGCCGAGCATGTGGTCGTTGCAGTGGCCCGCGAGCACGAAAAAGCATCCCCGCTCTCAGGCAGTTGGGAAGGGGACCCGGCCGCTTTTGATCAGATGGAAGTCTCCGTGCAGGTGGTGGCGACCTAAGCAAGCTTTTTTATGACCTCCAAGACCCCAACTCGTTCCGAGATTCCCGAGTCCGACACTTGGGATCTATCACACCTGTTTCAGACGGAAGAGGCCTACCGCGAGGCCTTTGCTCAGCTAAGAGAGCTGTCTCCGAAAATCACCGAGTACAGGACCGGTCTTGGTGATTCTGTGGGAAACTTATTTGCCTGCCTGGAGTTCGAAAAGCGGCTTAACCAGATCGCCGAGCGACTGGGGCACTACGCATCCCTCAAAAACGCCGAAGACAGTTCTAATAACGAAAGTCTCTCGCGGCAAGCCGAACTGACAAACCTCCTGACCAAGGTCAGGGAGGCTTCCTCCTTCATTAGTCCGGAAATCCAGCAAATACCCGATGAGATATTCCAACGCTTTCTGGACGATCCGATCCTGGCGCCCTGGACGATTACCCTCATCAAACTCCGTCGGTACAAGCCGCACACGCTCTCCGAGCGGGAAGAGCGGCTCCTGACCTTAGGTGATCCGGTTATCCGTGGTCATTCTGATGTCTTTTCTCAGCTGACAAATGTTGACATGAAATTTGGTTCGCTGAATGTCGAAGGTAGGGAATTGGAACTCTCCCAAAGCAGCTACTTCTCCTTCCTCAACCACCGGGATCGAGATGTGCGCCGTCGAGCTTTTCAGCAGTTTTACGCCGAGTTCGATGATCATAAATACAGCCTTGCCTCGGCGCTTTCATCCTCCATTCGAGCGAATGTCTTCCTGGCCAAGGTCCGGAATTATCCGTCCGCTCGCGAAGCATCTCTCTTTCACGACAACATCCCTTTGGCTGTCTATGACAACCTCATCGCGACCGTTCGTAAAAACCTTCCAGTTCTTCACGAGTACTACGAACTGCGCAGGGAAATCCTGAAGTTGGATGATATTCACCAGTACGACACTTTTATGCCCATGGTTCCCCTCGTTCAGACAAAAGTGACGTTCGACGAAGCAATCGACCTGATCTTGAAAGCATTGAAGCCGCTGGGTGCGGAATACGTTCGCATCCTGGGCGATGGATTGAGATCCCGCTGGGTGGATCGCTATGAAACGAAAGGGAAAAGAAGCGGCGCCTTTGCTTCCTCCAGTTATGGCAATCCGCCTTATGTGCTGATGAACTACAAGGCAGACGTCTTTACCGACGTTTTCACGCTGGCCCATGAGGCCGGCCACTCTATGCATACCTGGTTTGCCCAGAAACACCAAAGCTTCCAGGACTACGCGTATCCCATTTTTCTTGCGGAGGTCGCTGCGACTTTCAATGAAGACCTCCTGACCCACTATCTCCTCGAACATGCGGAAGACGTGCAAATGCGCGCCTATCTGATCGATCGCCAGATTGAAGATATCCGACAGACTCTTTTCCGGCAGACGATGTTTGCGGAATTCGAGAAAGAAGTGCATGCGATTGAGGAAAACGGCGGGCCGCTCACCTTGGAGGTATTCAAGAAGGTATATCGCAGCCTTTTAGACGCCTACTTCGGTGAACGCTTTGTGGTGGACGACCAACTCGACCTTGAATGCCTGCGAATTCGCCATTTCTATTTCGCCTTTTATGTCTACAAGTACTCGACAGGCATTTCCGCGGCGATATCCTTGGCGGATCGCGTCCTGAACGGTGGTTCAACGGAGTTGGAAGCCTACCTTGGATTTTTGCAGGCCGGCGGCCGTCAATTCCCGATCGAAACTCTCAGAGCTGCAGGGGTCGACATGCTATCACCTCTGCCGATAGAAAAAACGATGGATTTGTTTCAGACTCGGATCCGGCAGTTGCGCGAACTGGTCCCTCACTTTGCCTGACGCATCTGGTGGTCAGTACAAAGGTAATAGCCAGGGCACCATCAGAACGCTGATCAGCATCACCACCAGGGCAAAAGGTACGCCAATTTTAACAAAGTCGATAAACTGATATCGGCCAGGCGCCAGCACCAACATGTTCACGGGCGACGAAATCGGTGTCATAAATGCCGTCGATGCGGCCAGAGCCACAATCATGGCGAACGGGTAAGGGGAAGCTTTCAGATGATGCGCGAGACTTAAAGCAATGGGTGCCATCAGCACGGCCGTCACCGTGTTCGAGATGAAAAGACCGATCAATGCGGTCAGCGCGAACAAAGCGGCCAGAAGTATGTGGACTGCGGAATTGCCGAAGAGGTGGAGCAAGCCCTCGACCGCTAATTCGATGCCGCCAGTTTTCTGCAAAGCCAAGGCGAAGGGCATCATTCCCACGATCAAGAGGAGGATCTGCCAGCTAATGGACTTGTAGGCACTGTTCATGTCAATGCAGCGGAATAGTCCCATCAGCAGGCAGCCGATCAGCGCCGCAATCACGTTGGGAACAATACCTGTGATCATCAGGACAATCATGACGATCAGGGAGAGCAAAGCATAGGGAGCCTGGCTCAGCGCCGGCGCCACCCGATTGATTTCTGCCGGTAGGCTCAGGACCACGAAATCGTGGATCTGCGTCTGCAATTGACGAATTTCCTTCCAAGGGCCGATCAGCAGCAGCGTGTCGCCCGGCTGGAGTTTCTCTTCCAGCAGTTTTCCAACGAACGCCCGCTGCACGCGGCGCAGACCAATCAGGCTGAGGTGATATTTCCGGCGGAAAGTTAACTGCACCACGCTCTTGCCGATCAGACTTGAGTTCGGCGGCAGAATCACCTCAGCCATGCCAATTTGCTGGGATTGATCAGTGAAGTAGCTTCCCTCCAGAGGTAAGCGCTCGAGTCGCAGGCCGGAAAAAAGTTCCGACTTCTCTCCACTGCCGGTCGTAGGAGCATCGACTAGCAAGACATCTTCTGCCCTCAGTTCGGTATCGGCACGAGCGGGCAGCACTTCCCGGCGAAACCTTACTTGCCGTTCGACAGCCACGACATTCGCCCCATACTGACTGCGCGGATCCCACTGCTGCAAAGTCTGCCCCACCAAAGGAGAATCTGGCCCGATACGCAGGCGGTGCTCGCGCCCGGCCAGATCGTATTCTCGAATCAGGTCGAGCAGAGTGCGAGGCGTGTTCTCCAAACGTGATGGGTCTGCCTTGGCGCTCAGCCATCGACGGGCAACCAGCATATAGGCGACACCGGCCACTAGGACCACCAGCCCGAAAGGCGTAGGGCTGAAAAGACCGAATCCGGCGAACTCGGCGTGCCTCAGGGCGCTATCCACGACCAGGTTGGGAGCAGTCGCGACCAGGGTGAGCATGCCGCTGATCAACCCGGCAAAACTCAAAGGCATCATCAAGCGGCCCGGTGGGACAGACAAGCGTTCAGCGATTCCGAGCACCACTGGAATGAAAATAGCCACCACCCCTGTGGAACTCATCACGGAGCCGAGACCGGCAGCCGCCAGCATCAAGAGAATCACGAGCCGGGTCTCGTTTCCGCCAGCCCTGGTAACCAGCAGATCGCCCAATTTGGAGGCGATACCGGTGCGGACGAGCCCTTCTCCAATCACGAACAAAGCGGCGATAAGTATGATGTTCGGATCACTGAAACCAGCCAGTGCTTCCGGCACGCTCGTGAGGCCACACAATGGCAGAACGACAATTGCCAGAAGGGCGACCACGTCCATGCGAGGTTTATTGACAACGAACATTCCAACGCAGGCGAGCAACAGCCCGATAACCAAAAGCAATTCAGAGTTCATAGCGTACAATCCGAAGTTCACTGCAATAAAGAGGGGATGCAAAAACCTCGAGGAGCGGAGTAAATATCAAAAAAGGCGTGGAAAGCGAGCATATCGCCAAAAAAAAATCCCGCAGAAATTTTGAAGAATCACCTCCAATTCATTTGAATATCGATCTAATTACGACCATTGGCCTCAATATCACGCCTTGCATGAGCAGGAAAAGGACACCTCCGACGATAAGGAACTTTCTCGGATCCGGGACCGCTTACAGTTTCGTCAGAATCGGATCGGCAGGTCAAAGACCCATCTGGCGGCAGGCGTCGACGGACGGCGCCTGTTTCAAGATCACGCCTCCGGCAATTCAATGAAAATGCGCTTACTACTTGCCCTTGTAGGATTGGCTATCAGCTTTGCTTTTCCGACCTTTGCCCAACAAAAAGACCCGGTCGATCCACGAACAGCACAGGAGATTCGTGCGTTGGCCATGAAGTATGACGAGGCAATCAACAAACAGGACCCGGCTGCCGTCGCCGCGCTCTACACGGAAAACGCGGTCTATGTGGCGCACCACGGAACATTTCACGGTCGGCAGGCCATCGAAAAAACGTATGCAGACTATTTCCAGCATTGGCATTCCATCAACCATGTCTCTACGGTCGATCGGCTAATTGCGGTCGGCAACGAGGTACGTGTTTTCGGGACATGGAGTTCTTCTTTTCAAGATACCAACGGTGCTCCTAAAAAGGACAGGGGGCACTATAGATGGCTTTTAGTCCGCCAGGGCGATATCTGGGAGATCCAGACGAATACCAATAGGTCGTCCAACTTTAACGCGATGAACTGAAAACCCAACGTGCAACAAAGGTATGAATATGATGCCGTGGTAGTGGGAGCGGGTCCCAACGGTCTGGCTGCCGCAATCAGGATCGCCCAGCATGGATTTTCGACACTGGTCCTGGAGGGAAGTAATGAGGTTGGGGGCGGTTGTCGCACTGAGGAGCTTACTTTAAAGGGTTTTTGGCACGACGTCGGGTCGGCTGTCCATCCACTTGCCCTGGCTTCGCCATTCTTCTCGACCCTGCCACTCGAGAAATACGGACTTAGGTGGATTCAACCCGAGGTCCCTCTGGCGCATCCTGTCAGTGCAGGAGAGGTTGCCGTAGTCGAAAGATCACTGGATAAGACTGCCCAGGCATTAGGAACGGATGCCCGGACGTACACCAGGATATTCAGACCGATTGTGTCGCGTTCAGAAGCCCTGTTAGACGAATTTCTGCAGCCGATAATCCATATTCCGCGACATCCTTTATTAGCTGCGAGATTTGGAACCCTTGCCCTGCTGTCCGCCCGCCAATTGGTTCGAAGCCATCGTTTTCAGGAAACCGCGGGAGCTCTCCTCGCGGGTTTGGCGGCGCACTCTTTTCTGCCGCTGTCCTCCTCTGGCTCCGCGGCCTTTTGTCTTATGCTGGGAATGCTTGCCCATGCGGTCGGATGGCCCATTCCGAAGGGTGGAGCTCAGATGATTTCGAAGGCGCTGTTACAGCATCTAGGAACGCTGGGCGGAAAAATTCAGACCGGCGTCTTCATCACAAGTTTAAGCCAATTGCCTCGCACGCGAGTTATTTTATTGGACATTACTCCACGGCAACTTATCCGCATTACAGGGGAAAAGCTTCCGGTCCGGTATCGACGAACACTTGAGCATTTTAGGTATGGTCCAGGCATCTTTAAGATTGATTATGCCCTGGATGGGCCAATTCCATGGATTCACGAGGTTTGCCGGCGCGCTGGAACAATTCACATTGGAGGAACGTTCGACGAGATTGCGGAAGCAGAGGCTGCCGTTGCTCAAGGCAGATGTGCCGATCGACCGTTCTTGTTGCTTTCCCAACCTACATTATTTGATCCTGCTCGCGCACCGGTAGGCCGGCACGTTGCGTGGGTTTATTGTCACGTCCCCAACGGCTCGTCTTTTGATATGACGGAACGCATCGAGAGGCAGATAGCTCGCTTTGCTCCTGGATTTTACGAGCGTGTACTGGTTCGCCGAGCCACCTCGCCGGCTGAGCTTGAAAGCAAAAATGCGAACTTGATCGGAGGAGCTATCACCGGTGGGGCCAATGATTTAAGGCAAATAATAGCTCGACCGACCTTGAGCACGGTGCCGTATCGCACACCAATCAAAGGTGTTTACCTTTGCTCCTCATCGACTCCTCCTGGCGGTGGTGTCCACGGGATGTGCGGTTTCCATGCGGCGAATGCAGCTCTAAAATATCTCCAGGGACATTCGAGACGCGCCCATTAGCTGTTCACCTAGTTCATTCATTGTTTGTTATTCATTTTTTTAAATGCTTCGACCGTTTTCGTCGATTGGATGAGCGGAAGCGCGTTAGGAGGCTTACCGAAACGAAAATCGTCCGATAATGAGGCTTCAATTATTCGGTTGGGGATAAGAAATGGGGCGTTTGCATTGGATGCTATTTAGCTTCGGCTATAATGCGTTTCGCCAATTGCTAAGTTAAGGAAGATTTGGGGTGATTTTTTGTCCCGGAAGGACTACCGTGTTCAGCCTAGGGTTTCAACCCTGAGCTTTATACACCAATCGAAGAAAAGGCAGCTCCAGCCTGGAAGCGCGCCAACATCGAGTATTTCAACCCAGACAGGCTGGAAGCCTATCCTACACTACGCCGTCGCTTTGTCGGGGTGGGTCCGAGAAGGTTGCTTTCGGGTGCACTCGAATCATCGCTCGACACTCCGGGGAGCAATGTAGGATAGGCTTCCAGCCTGTCTCCCTGGGCTGAAATACTCGATGTCGGCGGGGCGCATTATTTTAGCGAACTGGAGACTGTATTTTCTGCCTAACAAATACCCAATTCCTTTTCGGTAGCATTCGGAGGGCATTTGGTCCACGCGATCTCTCACCCTTTCAGGGAGAACCGCTTTATGGGAAGGAGAGCATTTGGCATTCTGCGAACTTCGAATCAGCCAGTCGATCCGAGGATCGTCGCAGTCTTGTTCTGACGAATTGTCCCAGACAAATAGTGTGGGCTTGACCGTCTGTTGGCTCAAAGCCTGGATGAGCCGGCGTACGTTCTCGGGGCGCTTATAGTTTGTCAGGATGACGGTAAGAGACATATCACCCTTCGTCCGGTCGTGAGCCGAGCAGACCTCTTTGAAGTCCAAGCCCGGCGCAAATCGCGTCGAAGGCTGCGAGGAATTTGCGCTCCGAAGCTCGTCTCGACCGGTTGATCCTACCCGATCGGGTAATTGTATGGGTTGCGCTCCTTCCCTATATTCCATTCTCGAGCAACAATCGTTCGCATAATTCAAACCCCAGAAACGCATATGTCTCAAACCAAATACGATCAACGCACTGAATCCAACATCGATACTCTGCAAGCAGATTTTGCGGAACGTGTTCGAGACTGGCTAGCCGAAGCTCGCAAGCAGGGGCTTAACCCTCTCATTCATTTCGGAGCTCGGACCATCGAGAAACAACAAGAGTTGCACGACGCCTTCGTTAATCACCGCGGCCCTCGCGCCGTGGCGCCGGCGGTCAGCTACCATTGCTACGGGCGAGCCTTCGATTGGGTAAATATTACCGATCCAGATGGAGGCGAAAAGGGATTAGCATTCGACCATGGCGATGAGTTCTACAAAAAAGGGACAACGATCGCTCAGCAGTTCGAGATTCGTGGGATCGGTACCATGGATGACGATCACTTACAGGATGCGCGCTTCCCGACGTTCGCCGATTTGCCAAAAACGGAGCTGGGCAATTTTCCCACGATGGTCGCTTGAGTACACGAAGTCTGCCCCATTAGTCAGCGATTTAAACCTTTGTTTTCAACCGACCGCCGCCAGAGCGGCTTTGGCAACGATATCGATTACACCGGCGGTAAACTGGTCAATCCTTACTTGGGCAAGTCCTTCCTGCTTTAGTTTTTCCATCTCGGCCTCCGCCAAAAGGTCTTTCTTCTCTATCTCGAAATCTAATTCGGTCATCTCACCCCGCGCGCGCGCTGCCGCCGCCGTGAGCAGATCCTGCTCAATAGCGGTCGCGAGGGCCTTTCCGTCACTGATCGCGACTTGAGAAAACTGGGCGAAAACAGACAGGGCTAATTGCGCGATTTGTTTCTCAATATCATTCATGTTGATTGCAGCCATAAGAGATTTAGTCCAGGCTTTAAGATTTTGTCTTGCCGCTTTCCAGCGCGATAATTTTGTCAAAGTCTCTGGAAACCGTCGATTTCTTCAATGCCACGGTCGTCGCACTCAGGCGTCCCTCCGTTTTCCACTGCGCGATAAATCGTTGATAAACTCCGCTATTTGGGTTATCCGGTTTGGTCACCAGTAAAATCTCCCATAATTGGACCGACTTCTCGTTCAACGCGCGTCCGCGATCGTATTCATAAGCCTTCTCCAGCCGGACCGTTAAGTCGGCGACTTCTTTGGCATGAGAGTCGTAGCTCTCGGTCGCGGCGGAAATAAGATTCAGTGTATCCACTTTTAAACTGGTGGCGTTTGCGTAGGCGAATTGATCATAAACACTGATCGTTGAGCATGCGTTTAAAAGCGCAATGAGGAATGGCGCAAGCCATACTATAGGTCTCTGGTGTGACCGTTTGGTGAAGTTCATTAATCTATTCTCGAGTTAGACTGCCCCAGTTAAATTGGCTCTATCCTAGTATTCTGAATTGAATTCGAAAAGCTATTTCTGATATTCGGAAAGGATTTGAAGGCAGCGGATGGGCCTAGCCTGAGCCACCATCCACGATCACGCCGGTGGCGCCAACGGCAAACGGGGCGGTCTTCGCTGCCGCGTCTAGAGTGCCGGCAAGAACCTTGGGATGCGCATATAGTTTGTCGGGATGAGGGTGCGAGACATATTACCCTTCGTCCGGTCGCGATCCGAGCGGACCTCTTTGAAGTCCCACCCCGGTGCAAATCGCGTCGAAGGCTTCGAGGAATTTTGCGCTATTGTGAGTGGTTTTTCCCCATTGCGTGATTGAAGAGGCGCAGAACGTCGCGATAATTTCGGCCGATAATCAATGGTCAATAAGAGATCGAGTCGATGCTGGCGAATCGTCTGTTGAATCCTTTCGTACTGGGAAAGAACGTGTGATCCGAGCCTTTGAGCGCGATTATCTGCAAAAAATGCTCGACCGCCACGAGGGCAACATCACGCATGCCGCCCAAGCCGCCGCGCATTCTGGGAACTGCTTCGCAAGCGCGGCGTCGTCGGACCGAAAAAGCTTTGCAGTCGGTCAACAGTTTGCGCGGCCGACGGAATGACGGAACGGAAAAAGTAGCAGTCAATCACCTGCAGCTTTAGCTGAGAGCTCAGCAGTTGGGCTACATTTTGGGCTAACCACTCCGTAGAGTGTAGCTAGATTATCTACGAATATGTAGGTAATAATATTACACACAGTCCTGTTTGATTCTTCTCCAGGATAAACTTCGCTGGCGGATTAGTTTTCCAGCATAACCAGCATCTCTTTCTGCAAACTTAGCCGAATGACCCTTACCTTCCTGCTGTGCTTACCCGTCGGATTCTGGCGGCTCGAATTGAGGGAGCGAATGTAGACCTTTAATTTGCAGTCTTTTCTCAAGCGGTTAAACAGCTCTTCAATTACTTCCTCGATAGACTTTTTCGCTGTGTCGAGTACGAGATGAGGCCGTGTCCAGTCTTCGTAGGTTCGTTCGAGTACAGCCTGCCACGTGGGCCAGGATAGCCCATCGATGTCAGCGTTACGGGTCTCCAATCGTCTGCGATGTTCGGACGGATCAGAGCAGATGACTTCGATTTCGATCGCATCTTTTGACGCGTCCGCTGCCACCAAAAGCCAAGCGTCTCGAGTTATGTTCAACGGATTTACTGAATCGGCCACCACCGTTCCTCCGATGCGGAGATTTTCTTCAGCCAGCCGATAGGCCACTAGGTATCCTGCGGGGCCGACTTCTCCTCGCAGCGTCTCGGAGAAACGAAGTGCCTGCTCGATGGTGTCCACGCGCAAATAAACAGCCTCCCACTCTCGCGCGACGGCCTTTGCGAGCGTCGTCTTCCCGACTCCAGGCAATCCTCCAAAGATGATCAACATTGTCTCGTCATGATTGCAATTCGCGGGAAAAAAGGGCAATCCACAATTCTTGACGAGTTTTGCGGTAGAGGATGACTTGAAAATATGGCGCGAGGGTTCACTAGGTTACAAGCGCAGCTACTTGATCGACGCTGAGCTCGTCAAGACGGTGCACTGCTAAATCTGCGGTTTTCAACGTCTCGATGCGATTCGTTGTTGCTACCGCTACGACTTTCATCCCGCCGCGATGCGCAGCTTCAATACCTACAAAAGCATCTTCGAAGACCACGCAATGACTTGGATCAATCCCGATTTGCTCCGCGGCAGTCAGAAACACTTCGGGATCAGGCTTGCCGTGGGAAACGTCCTCGGCAGTGACGATGGCCGCGAACCAATCCTCGAAGCCAAGCACGGTCAGGCTCGTGTGGATGTTTAGTCGATGAGTCGAAGACCCGATGGCGCAACGGACTCCATGTTGCCTCAGCTCAGTAAGCCATTCGATGACGCCCGGAAGAGGACGAATACCCCATTCAAGCAGGATTTCGCGGTAAAGTTCTTCTTTTCGGAGGGACAATTGCCGAATCTCTTGCGCGCGGTTCGACCAATTCAGTAGATTCGGAATGATGAATTCGTTCTTCATCCCAAACCCTTTCCTAAAATGACCTTCCGGTAGGGTAAATCCGGTCTCCATTGCGAGGCGTTCCCAGCTTTCTTCGTGATGCGAAGAAGAGTCGACGATTACTCCATCCCAATCAAAGATCGCACCGAGCTTCATAGGTCTTCAGAAAATATCGCCACGGCCAATTTGAGCCTATTTTAGCCGGTGGCGCAAATCTGCCGTAACCGGTGTTGTGGCTGATGAGTTTGTACCCGGCTAGGGATCCATGAAATCAGTTGGTTGAACAGTTCGGGCGGGCTGCTTACTGAATGATGACGCTCATACCGCCATCGGCCATGACGATGGCGCCTACGATAAAGCTGGATTTTTCCGACGCGAGGAAGGCGACGCCCTCCGCGATTTCCTCGGGCTGCGCGGCGCGTTTGATGGGTGCCAGTTTTCCGTGTTCGGCTAGAAACTCCCGACCGTCGTCGCGAAACGTATTGAGGAGGTTGGTGACCACATCGCCAGCCCCGACTGCATTCACGAATCGGGAAACGCAGTTCGGAGTGCATGGCAAAAACCCCTTGCTCCGGACAAATTCCCTATTCCATATCGGTTCTTCGATTCAGTTGGACTTAAGGCAATTCCCAGAACTGCCGGAGGCGGAAATATTCGGGGGAGGGTAGCTGGACAATCAGTGGATTCTTTTGGGCATCGAGCCAGTGCAGCAACTGTTCCAAATCAGCTGAGCTCACTGCGGTACAGCCGACGGTTCCCCGTCGAGCGCTATCCCAAATGTGCAAGAAAATGCAGGAGCCGAATCCGGGTCTTGGCCGCCAGTTATGCTCGATCATTACGCCGCACCGGTAAGGCCCGCCAACGCGCAGCATCGATTCCGAACTCGACCAGTCGGGGTGTGTAATTGCCGCCCGGTCAACGATGCGATTATAGTATCTGGACTGAGGATCATCGATTGCTTCCGTTGTAGCGGTTATCTGCTGGTAAGGAAACCGGAGGTAGCGAACTTGAGTTGAGTTAGCCAGGCCAAAGACGGAGAATAGCCTGAAAACACCGGCTGGGGAGCTCTCATCGCCTTCCTTTTTTCTCGGCGCTCCTGCTTCTCCGGTTCCGTGCAGACCGATGCCCCACGCGAAACCACGGCAGCCGATAACGCCGGAGAACGGCTTTCCCACTTTTTGCCAGGACATCTGCGCACCCCGAGTTCGTTGAAAACGTTGGATTGTTGCGCTCACGGCCTTCCAGCCGTCGGTCGTTACAACAATGAGTTGACGACATTTGCTGATGTCTGGAATTGGTGCATGCAACTCAAGCGGTGGATCGATCCTTGCACCCGCTGTTTGGCCGGTTTCGTTCAGCGTTAGGTACTGTGCCATTAAGGCCAGCAGGGCTAGGAAACCGTTTCTGGCGTCTCGCATCTTGCTGGCCGCCCTGGTTTCGTCTGCTTCCGATTGGCCTTCATCCAGGTTTTGCCTCGCTCGTGGGCGGGATCGTTCCGATCCCATTGAGCATAAAGCCCGCTGGTGTCGATGAATACCTCAGTGCCTGGAAAGAGGGTAGGAATAGGCCCTTAGCGGCTCCGTATCTGACGTAAATTTGGGACAACTGCAAGAGACGCCGCATCTCGAGGATCGACGCCTACGACCGCGCCAAAACAACTGAATCGGTAATGCCGTCCTGAAACCGGCCCGACCGCGGTTATAGCCGTCTTCCCGACGTATTGGAAGGTGGTACCTCGCTGCTGAACCGGTGATTGCCCAAAGCTCGCAGGCTTTTCCGCAATATTCGCGTGGCGAACGGGTATCGCCTGGCTTCTCATCTGCTGCCTTCTCTGTCCGCAACATGCCATTGTCTTACTCCTTAACTGGATCTTCGGCGAACGGCGCGGGCGCCGGTTTCGCAACTCCTTCTAACAGCATAGCGGGGGCCGAGAACGAAGGCCACAACAAAGCGCGCTCCGGCCAACTTTGGCCGGCCAAATAAGCGATGGGCGCCGAAACCCAGACACTCAGACAATAAAAGCAATCCAGAAACTTTCCCCAAAACCCTGCGCCGAGAAACTGCCTCATTCGAATCACAATTTCCCATAGGCCATCTTCGGCCTGAAGGAAATGAGTGATCGTCCATACCGTCAAGACGCCGAAAACTAACCAATAGAATTTCATTCTTTACCTTATTTTGAAGCTATACCCGAGGGCCAGCCCGCTCTTGATCCGGGAAACCTTCCGTTCTTTACTAAGAATCTAGTAACATCTGGAGGCAGCTCTGACTGGCAGGGTTACCGAGATGTTTGTCCCTACGTGAGCGGAACCATATTGAAAGCTAGCGGGCGCGATCCGGCGCCCGCCTTGCTGACCGTTTGTGATGCTTACGTCCCTTTCTTGCGTAAGCAGAAGCCGACTCCATCTTCGTTGTAGTGGCCGTAACAAGTGTTGTTCGTCAGTGCCCGGTCCCACGCCTGGAGCAGGATCGTGTAGCCACACGGCGTCATTCCGGCGGTAGGCAAAGTGAAGTTTCCGTTGGTTCCGGAAGTGTTAGTTCCGTCGTAAGCCACCGAGTTCGAAAAATAATTAGCGTTGGACAGGGTAACCGCGTTCTCCGGCTGCAAAACGCCCCCAATTGTGATGGGTACCAGGGCAACGCTGACAATGCCGAAGAACTCGTCGGTCACGCTGTAGCTGCCAGTGATAGTTTCTCCCACCTGCACGTCACCGCAGTCTCCCGATGGCGAGGTGATGGTTAGGAAAACCTGAGGTCGGTACTCCGTTACCGAAACGAGCGGAGCGCCTAGAGAAGGTTCGACTAGTTCGGTGTGCTGATAGCCGTTGTAGACGTGGATTGTCTTGGCCTGCGGACTAATCGGCACGTAGTTGACGCCATTCCACAAGTACCCGCTGATTTGGATCGCATAGTTGCCTTCCGGGAGGCCGCTAGCCTCGAACACCGCTAGCGTCCGCGGATTGACCGCCTGCAGGTCTGACTCATAGTAGTAGTAATACTGCGTCCCTGAGATGCCACTCGGGACCGGACCCGGAGCTGCCACGAGATGTTGGTTATAGAACACCCCTCCCGTCGCATCCGGCGGATAAAGTTCGATGCCGAAAGTGCCGGTGAGCTGGAATTGCGGTCCGACGGGTGGTATTACCCATGCCTGGTAGATAATGGGCATCGCTCCGGGCAAAACCATACCGGTGGTGTGATCGAAGACATCAATCTTTGGGTTGAAATCGCCTTCTATGATGGTTTCACCGCCAAAGGGGCTATCGGGCTCCACCGAGAAAACGAGCCATGGGCTGCCGCTGGGGCAGTCGCCTCCCACATATCCGAGACCCGGCGGAAACGCCGGCGCGAAAAGAGGATCGACCACGGCAAGGCCAGTCGTATTGTCGATATTGGCGACGGTCACCTGGCCGATGCGCATCAAACGCATCCCCTCGCTCACACCGGCGGCGATTTGCGGCTGAACAGTGGTATTGAGAACGTTTCCCCACACCGGGACAAAGTTTGGACCGGTGGCAGGAGTCGACCAGGACAAGATGGCACGCAGGGGGACTCCGGCCAATTCCTCGCATGGCATCGATGTCAAGTTTGAAAACCGGAATACCGCATAGCTGATGGGACTCTCCGGGCTGGCTGCCTGCAGATCATAGACTTGCACCTGTGCGGTGCCCAAAGGGTTCCAGGCTCCGCCGAAGAAGGCGTAGAAGCTTACGTACTCGGTGCTGCCGGAGGTACATAAGCCCCCGGAGTAACCGCTGCTTTGTTTCACTTGGATGACGCCTTCCAGCTCGCGGGTCTGGGGGTTGTATCCAGCGCAGGTTAACTGCTCGTAAGTGGTGTCCCCGCTGCTTTTTTCCAGGGCCGCCAGAATTGCCGCCAACTCCTCACCGGCCAGCGAGATCTGAACCAGAGCTTGGTTAATGGGCGCCTTAGATACTTGAGTCGCAAGCTCAAACCCAAAGCGGTGGGAGGGTACCTCCCCGTTGCCATAGAGTGCTTTCAATTCGCCGTAGCTTAGCGGCTTGGGTGGAGACACGGGTAGCGATTGCCCGGTATCCAAGTCCTTCAGCACGTCCGGATCGACGGAGATAGACTTTTGCGCGATCAACTCCGCGATGGAAACTTCGTACAAAAGCAAAGGGGCGACTTGAACCTCGGCATTGACCACGTTGCCCCAGACTGGAATGAAGGCGGGATCCCCGGCCGTAGGTTCCCACTCCCAGGAAAGAATGGCGCGCACGTGAACGATGTTCTCCGTCGAGCAGAACTTCATCGTTTCGCTGAAATTCACGGAGATCGAGTAACTCAATGGCAGGGGGCCACCGAGATCGTAAACCTGGACGGAACTAACACCCAGATCGTGCCAGCCGCTGCCGTCCTGGACAAAAAAACGCACATACTCAGTGGTTCCGGCGCCGCAGCCGTCGGTGCCATAGCCGGAATGCTGTTTGATGTTGATGACGCCTTCGAGAAGATCGCTGCCTTGGTTTAGACCTAGACAGGCAAGTTGCTCGTAGGTAGTATTGCCGTTGAGAGCCTTGACTACTTTTCCGCCGAGCTTGGGAAAAGTGCCAAAGTAGTTAGGGTTGCTAAGAACTAGATTTTTGAACTGTTTTCGCTCCGTCGGGAGCTGAATCTGTTCCTTAGCTGCTCGCTCGATGCTGTTCTCTTTTGCCATAAAATCCTCCGTTGCATGTTGACGAATCACCTGAAAAAGGGCGGAGCACATTCAGTAGAATCAGGGTGCCATCGCCTATCCTTCGTTGCCGCATCCTCCTGAAAAAAAGGTCTTTGCATCTCCATTTCCGAATCCGACAAGTCCCTATGCAAAGATTATACTGATAACTAGCATTTAATATCCAAAATCGTTAAAGGCAATCGCAAAACGAAAACATTACCTGAATGGGTAGTACCATCGACCCTGGTCACTCAACCAGATTTAGGCCCGCAACCCAAATCGAGGCGCGCGATCGATATATATTGATGGTTCGTGGATTTATGGGACTCCAGGTATTTAATCGTTCTATTACCCGAAAGTGTTATTTCCGTTACGGGCGCTTCTCATGATAAGACAGGCTCGTTTCCGTGGTAACTTATGAAATCGAATGAAATTCGAAAGGTCGTTCCCATTCTTTTTTGCAATCTGCAGGGATCATGATGGGATGGCTGACTTGCCGCAATGATAACTCCGCGGGCATTCCGGAGAACTAGTGCATCGTGTCATAAGTAGGAGGCATACTGCCTCCTACTTATGAGAAGATGCACTAGTTAGAAAAAGAGCTTATGGCTCAATCGCTGGCAAAATTAACGTTCGTGCTTCTAGCTATTGGCCTCTGTTTTTTCGCATGCCCGGCAGCGTCGGCCCAGTCGATGATCTAAGCGCGCTGAATCGACAAGTGCCGAGTGAGTGCCCATGGGGAGCAACCCTGGGCTAAATCCTGTAGCCACTCCCGGGCGATAAATCACCCAAATCCTCTTTAACTTAGAAGCGCCATTCACGGCCGAATCCGGAGCGAAAAAGGAGACGCCAGAGACAACCTTTCGGCTGCTCTGGCGCGTGTTTCCTATTGATGCGATGAAGTTTATTGAAGGCGGCAGGGGGCCTG
>Ga0210396_10001834_pt1 | contig 22205 bp, 21 predicted proteins | sample IncBWH17OmetaG_FD_155466 | JGI IMG/M metagenome (GOLD analysis project Ga0210396, IMG submission 155466) | Forest soil microbial communities from Barre Woods Harvard Forest LTER site, Petersham, Massachusetts, United States - Inc-BW-H-17-O ... | reverse complement strand
AACTCGCGCGCTTGTCGGAAGTCTACGGCAGTGGAGAAATTCGCCTAACAACCGCGCAGGATGCCATCCTCCCTAATATTTCCGCGGATCGCGTGGCCGACCTACTCGAAGAACCTCTGCTCAGGCAACTCTCGCCTCGCCCCTCTCCGTTTGTTCGCGGATTGGTCGCCTGCGTGGGCACGGATTATTGCAATCTCGCTCTTATCGAAACGAAGGGACGCGCGATCGCGCTTTCCCAGGCACTCCACAACAAACTACGTACCGGCGTGAATCCTCTCACGATTCACTGGTCCGGCTGCCCGGCCGGCTGCGGCAACCATCAAGCTGCCGACATTGGCCTTCGCGGGTTCAAGGCGAAGATTCACGGGAAAATTGTGGATGCCGTCGCTATCTACGCAGGCGGCCGAACCGGCCCTCACGCCGTTGCGGGGCAGGAGATTCTCGAAACCGTTCCATGCGATGAAGCGTTGCCGGAAGTGGTGGCCAATGTTATCCGGTCGTATCGCTTCGACGTGGAAGCGAGGGAGCATGCGGCCTTGAGTGATCCGCTGTTTGCGGCTGCTGCAACCGCGGGATTGGCGTCGTGGCGGCGCGGCCGCGATTTGGCGCCCTTCGCCACATCGGCCTAAAACGAGGGACAGCCGGAAACATCATGCGTAAGGCCACGCTGGTTGGGATGCCTAAATTGACAGTGAAAGTTTGCGCCCAGGAGGACGAACAACCATGGATTATGTGAGTCCTAAGGAACTACTGCAAGAGGCAGTGCAGTTGGCGAAGAGAAAGTCCGAACTCTCCAGGCGGGACATGCTCATTCGGGGAATCCTGGCAGGGGCGTTGCTTGGTTACGCCACTTCGCTGGCAATCATCGTGACTTCGCAAGGTCTCCCTCCGATCGTCGGCGCTATTCTCTTTCCCGTAGGGTTTGTGATGCTCGTGTTGCTCGGTCTGGAATTGGTCACCGGAAATTTCGCTTTGCTGCCCGCAGGTGTCCTGGCCGGGAAGGTTCGTGTCACCCAACTGCTTCGCAATTGGGGCTGGGTTTATCTTGGCAACCTGATCGGGAGTGTGCTCTACGCTGCGCTTTTTTATCTGGCGATCACCAATTGGCGTACGGGCAATGGCGGCGCGGTGGCGGATCTTCTGAAGCAGGCTGCACAAAAGAAAACACTCGCCTACGTGTCCTTGGGCGCGAGTGGCTGGGCCACTGCGGTTGTGAAAGCCGTTCTGTGCAACTGGATGGTGACGATTGGGGCCGTCCTGGCGCTGGCCTCCAGATCTACCGTCGGAAAAATCGCTGCCATGTGGCTTCCAATAATGACGTTTTTCGCGTTGGGGTTCGAACACTCCGTGGTCAACATGTTCGTTATCCCCTCGGGCATGATGCTTGGTGCGCCTATTTCAATAGGCCAGGGGCTTTTTTGGAATCTACTTCCCGTAACCATTGGGAATATTGTTGCTGGAACACTGCTGACGGGCATGGCGCTTTATGCGACGTATCCTACTGAAACTGCACTGGTCACCAAACAAGTGCAAGAATTCGCGACGGGGCAGGACAAACAGGAAACTGCATTCGCGACCGCCGTCAAATCACGCGTGAACCAGCCTAGCGCTTGATAAACGCGCAACCCGGAGAAGTGGATTTTCAAGTTTCCGATTGTCCGACTTGGCAGGACGCGCGTGCGCGAAACCTTGTTTAAGCTCTCAAAAAAACGCGATTACGTCAGCTAGGGTTGATGCAGTATCGCTACGAGCAAGACAACGGCGATGACCGTGCCCATAAAGAGCAAAGGCACAAGCACCCAAAGCAAGACGCCGCTTGTCCGCTGCCTACGAGACAGTATGTGCAGGATAAACAGGAGAGGCACGCCGCCCGTGAGCGATAGCTGAAGCAGAACAGCAATAGTTTCTAGCCCGCTCTGAAAATCTCCACTCTTCAGCGCTCGAGGGCCCATCGTCAGCAGCATGGTAACGAGCCAGTGGTGATTTGCGCGGAGGAACCAAATTGGAGGCAGCACGATCAGCCCAACCAGCGCGGCTTTCACTGACAAATGCCAGCGCGCCACAGCGAGGAAATCCAGCACGTTCCTGTACAGGCCACTTGGCGCGGACGGAAGCGCCAAACAAGCGCGCAAGGCGAACAGCAGAACAAGCAAGGCGATCCAACAGCCGATTTCAGCGGTGAGCAAGAACGGAGCGAGCCAGCTATCAATAGACCGTGGAATTTGCACCAATAGTATGAGGGCAAGGCAACCAGCTGCGGGAATCCCAAGTAGAGCAATTAACTGCAGGAAGGGCGCTGCCCTATCCAGCAGGTTTTCTTCCGTGCGTGCTCTTTCTCCCTCAAGGATCATGGCGGTGTGCCAACTTGATTTTTAGATTAGCGCAGTCTGCAGAGATGACTTTTTCTATTGGTGAGCGATGTTTCCAAAGTCGCAATTGATGTTCTGAAGATTTGCCCCAGGGCGGGCCGAAGTCCTGGGCAATCGACTCGTTCCAGGGAATCGTGGTTGCCGGAGCACGCGCGCATCCGGCGAGTCCAATTGTCCGGTTATCCGTGCGGGTTCAACAGGTCGGCCTAGCTGGCGCGGTTCCTTGCCTTGCCGATCAAGAGAGCTACCGGAAGATCGGTTTGAAGTAAATTGCTAAGTGCTCCCGGTAGCAGACATGCGGTGCGGTTCACCCGTGCTAGGGGCCAGCAAGCTGACTCGTAAGATTGTGCCATCTGTACTTGAGGAGATGTCGAGCTTCCCATCCACTTCGCGTGGTCGCTCGCGGATTCCAGTGAGACCAACTCCAAGGCCATTTCCTGAGCTCTTAAAGTTCCCCAGGACTTCTTGGGGAATTCCATGGCCGTAGTCCCTTATTTCTAGGCAGACGGTTTGTCCTTCGATGCCCACCCGAATTTTGGCTCGGCCGCTGCCGGAGTGGCGAAGAATGTTTGTCAGCGATTCTTGTAGCACAATCCGTACAAGTCCGGGCAGTCTACTTCTCCTTCTTCTGCGACCTGAGATCGAAGGGTCGAAGCTCTTCCGGATGACTCCTGACGTAGGTGAGGATGCGCTGGCGCTTTTGGATACCTCTCGTTCCTTCTCCATCCAGAGGGCAGAGATCCGGTCTGATCGATCCCACGCGTTCAAAGATGGCCGACCAGCGGCGCTTGATCGCGGGCAAGGTCACAAACGACGACTTCGCTATCGAAACATCATCGGCACCTTCCAGCGCCAGCTCCAGCAACTCCTGCTCTCCCCGCGTGAATGCAAATTGAGGTGGAACGTGATGCTGAAAAAGTCCCGCAGCGACGGAGTGCGGATCGGCACGCATGCTGTCCAATGTCACTTCCAGGAGCAAACGGTCGGGATTCCACTCGGTTTTAGGGTTTGCGCGGCGAAAGTCTTCGAATCGGTCAAGGACCCGGAAGGACTTGAGGCCACGCACATGCCACAAGTCAACTTCATCCACCATCTCCGCAAGAATCCTGGAGAAGCGGTAGCCCGCAAACAGCTCCTGATACCCGCGGCCTAACAACACGCGCACCTCATCCACTTCAGCTGCCGTCAAGGGGCCATTCTTCCAACTGGTATCGAGAATCACCTGCTGCAGGTCGCCTCGCGTATTCGCGTCCCGGACCTCTGCGTAGGTAGCAATTACGGAATTCTCTTTTACGATGCTCTCGATGATTCTGGAGTTCAAGCCCGGCCTCGGATTCCGGACCTCGTCTTCGGCAAAGCTCTTCTTCACAAACGATGCGAATCCGAAACCGACGATCTCGACTCGGTCTTTCCTATGCGTTTCAACAACAGCACTTCGCGTTGCATGAGGCATCGCGAACAGCTGTTGCCAGGCCCTCACTGCACGGGCATGTCCGACGATCTCCGCTCCATTCTTGGCCGGATGCAAGTGCAGGCATTCGGCAAGATCACTCGTTTGCGTCTTCCGCCAAGAAAATAAGGCGCCCATCGCCGCCCCCAAAAGTATCCTAAAAGGCCATTGCCGGGCAGTAGCTAGCGCTCTAGTGTATTCGCAAAGTTGCTTCGACCTCCAGAACGATGACCCCAGGTTGAGGAGCAGAAATCGACGCGGTTTTTTGACGAAAACTTCGTCGTAACTCCTGGTCACTCGGATTGCCGGAGAAATACTCGGCTAGTACTCCGTTTGCCCCGTGACCGCGTTTATCGAACTGGGACGTAAGTATTAATACCCCCAGATACGCCGAGGGGGCCAGCTTCGTTCGGCGCGGAAGCCAAGGTCCCGTGCTTCCACATAGTGCCCCAGGATTTCCACTTGGCGGTTGCCGCTCAACGCCAGGCGTGAAGTGCGCAGACATTCGGGCCACACTCTAAGGAAACAAATATCATAGGAGAAAAACAATGAATCGAATGAACATCTTCCGGGCGCTTCGGAGCGGGCGGTTCTCCGCTCTTGTTGCATTGGTAGTAGTGGGACTGTTGTCTACCGCTGACGGCGCGAAAGCTGGTGGTTGCTTCGCTTCTTACAAAAAGGGGGCCGCTCCCTCAATTCCCTTCATGAGCCCTCAAGAGGACCCATCGGCGAACCATCAAGAGGGCGCAGAATGGCGCACCAAGCCTGCTACCATCGTGGGTTTGTGGCATCTGATTTACACTGCCACTTACAGTACTTCAGGTCCCATTCCTTTCCCTGTAATACCACCAGGACCCCCCAGTTCCTTCCAGTTCCTCGAATCCTTTAAGACTTGGCACGCCGATGGAACTGAATTTGAAAACGCGTTTCTGCCGCCCGCGGGTGGAAACATCTGCTTCGGTGTTTGGGAGGACTCAGGGCACGGCAATGTGAAGCTCCACCATATCGGTCTGATGTTTGCCCCGGACGGCAGCGTCTCATTCATCTTCACCGTCGACGAAAAGGATACGGTCGCGCCCGACGGCAAAACCTACAGCGGTACCTTCGATTTCAAACTCTGGCCTCCCGTTTTCAGTGAAGTCGACACCGGAAAGCCATTACAAGAGGTCAAGGGAACAACGGCCGGTACCCGCATCACCGTCGATTGACCAACTCCCAACCCGAAAAAAGGCCTACCGATACCGTCGCGAAGGGGATTGTATCTCCATCCCCTTCGCCACCGCTCCGCTGTTTTTGCAGGCTACGATCCTGCGTGTTGCGTGGTCTCGTGACTTGAAAATCTCGCCATGCCCTTGAAGAGCGATCCTCTTCATTGCATTCGGAAAGAAACGTTAATCTCCACTGAGATCTTGAATCCCGCTCCAAGTTGCGGCTAAGTCCCGGTGAGCCGGGAGATTTCTCGCCGCGGCGGCCGTCCGGCCTATCGAGCCCATGTGGCGGATGCCCATGCCTGGAACTCGGTCTTTGCGACCGAAGAAGTGCCTCCTTGCCGTCAACCGCAAGTTACGGAACATCGTTGCGAGTAAACTGATTCTGGACTGGTCGCCCGAACAGATTTCCGGATGGCTGAAGACCCAGTATCCCGATGACGAGAGCCCGCGAGTGTCCCACGAGACGATTTACCGTAGCCTGTTCATTCAGCGCGGGGCGTGCTGAAAAAAGAGCTGATGGACCACCTGCGGTCGAAGCGGCGCATGCGGCGCTCGCGCCATGCAACCGTCAGCGGACAGTCACGCGGTCAGATCGTCGATGCCATCTCGATCCGCGAAAGGCCTGCGGAAGTGGAAGACCGAGCGATTCCTGGCCATTGGGAAGGCGATCTGCTGAGCGGCGACAAGAACAGCTACATCGCGACACTGGTAGAACGCCATTCACGCTTTGCCATGCTGATCAAGGTGCCCAGCAAAGAAACGGAAGCTGTGGTTGGCGCCTTGAGTCAGCGTGTTCGCAAACTCCCCGCTACGCTGGAACGCTCGCTGACGTAGGACCGCGGACTGGAGATGGCGAAACATAAGGACTTTACAGTAGCTACGGATGTGCAGGTCTACTTCTGCGGTCCGCAGAGTCCCTGGCAGCGCGGCACGAACGATTTGGTCATGATCTCGTCGAGAAGATTCTGCAAACTTGATGGGTGACTGAGCCTTTTCATCGGCGGGCGCCCAAGGCAAAGCAGCCGGAAACCTTACGGTTCCCGGCTGCCGATGTATCTAGACTGTCTTTTGCTCGGGTTTCTAGTACGTGAACTTGAGACCCAGCTGAATGATGCGGCTTCCACCATCAAAAAGGGTCTTGTCCAGGAAGCCGCTGCCGGTGTTTATGTTGGCGTAGTTCTGGCTCAGCGCGTTGGCTGTCGTCTGGAACACACTCAAATTACCGAATGTGTAATTCGGGTGATTGAAGACATCGTACGCGTCAACACGCAGTTGCAACCTGAAGCGTTCCGTCAGTTTTTGGTTCTTCAGGACGGACATGTTCCATACGTTGAAGTAGGGCGAATTGAAGGTATTCCGGCCCAGGTTCGGGACTGCTCCTGCTCCCGCCTGAATATATCTGGCATTAGGAGTATCTGCGACGTAGCCAACAGTGTTCCCAGTTGCGCATGCGTTGTTGACACTGGTGGCGCCGGTATTGGGGTTGCGGCAAACACGAGACACGGTGCTGCCGACACCCTGCAATCCAGCAGCATTCAGGATGGCCCGGTCACCGGCGGCATCAAGGTTCCCATTGGAATCCACGCCTGATTGAATCGTAACGGGTTGCCCACTCTGGAACAAATACGATCCGGCCCACTCCCAGCCAGCTGCCGTGCCACGCGCGAAGCGATTGCTCCAATTCGGACTCGGCAAATCGTAGAGCCAAGTGATCGCCACTTTATGAGTTACATCAAGTGCCGAGCGTGCCCACTCGTTTCGCAGGTTGTACGAATCCTGCGGCCGCCGGGGATTCACGGCACTGCTGTTGAGGTCGTTTGTGGAATTATCCATCGTCTTCGCAAAGGTGTAATTCGTTCGCAGCATTAAGCCGTGGCTAAAACGATGTAATAGCTCGACGGCTCCTCCGTGGTAGGTACTGTCTCCCACAGGAGCCTCCTCCGTGATGACGCCCCCAGTGAAGCCCTGCGCGGCGTATCGCCGCGTGCGAAGCGCCAGGAACTGTCCGAGATTGGGCGCCGTGGCCGGCACTGTCGCAGGTATAGCGGATTGGCTGAAATAGGTCGGCAACGGCTGCGCACCCAGTTCAAACGGTGAAATGGAATTCAACTGCAATTGGACGGGTAACTCGAGCGCACGGGTGCCAAGGTAGCGCACTTCGAGGCTTGTGTTCTTCATAATCTCCCGTTGCACGCTGAGCGACCAAGTGAAGACCTTCGGCGCCGCGGCATCCGCCATAATATTTGATGTCTGGGCTCGCGCTGCCGCCTGCGTCGTTGGCGGTGTGAACACAATATTGTGCATTCCCCCATCGGCAAGGAACCCGCTTCCATTCGGAGTGGAGCACCACGCCGGCGGAGCACCAAACGTGCCCACGCACGCTGCCCCTGGAGTCAGGACCGCTTGCAGCTGAATCGGGTTGCCGTTGGTGTAGAAGTTCCAGGGAATCACGTCGTATGCCACACCGCCCCCGCCGCGAACCGCCCATTTTCCCTTTCCGGTCGGGTCCCAGGCAAAACCAATGCGGGGTCCGACGTTGTTCCAGTCCTGCTTTGGAACGCGGAAGACCAAAGGCGTCCCGGGAAGGCTGGCCACTGCGTTGAGTGCATTGGCTTTCGTGCCAGCTGGATTGCCGAAAAAGTCGTACCGGAGTCCCAGGTTAAGTGTCAGCCGGGAAGTAACCTTGACGTCGTCCTGCATGAAGAAATCGAAGTTCTTCGCGTTACCGGAAAAGAAGCCGCTCCCAAGCCCCTGCAGCGTGAAGTTCGGCTTGCTGGGCAATTGGTCGTTAATCAATTGGCTGAGCGACGTATAGCCATATTGACCGCGCTCGTTTTGCAAAAACACCGAGGGCGAAATGAACCAGAAGTATTGTGCTCCCCACTTCAGCGTGTGCCGCCCATGGGTAAACGAGACAGAATCTCCGAGCGTATACTCATCGAAAACGCGGTGCTGTGGCAGGTTGCCGCTAGGACCGAGCGTAATGCCGTTCAGGTCATCTATTGTCAAAGTCGGGAAATTCTGCGCGATGCCGCTCAAAGGAAAGAACTGGGTATACCGCACAAAGCTGCCCTTGAAGTCGTTGACTAGGCGCGACGTCGCCGTCCAGGTGTGATTGAGAATTACCCGGCGTGAGTCCGCTGCAGAGAAAGACGCAAATTGGGCCTGCGGAAAACTTCCGCCGAAGTTGGGCTGGCGCGTCCGGCTCTTCAGGTACCGCCCGTGCAGGCTCTGCCGGCCGAAGTTGTAGTCGCCGTTGATTATGTAGTCTTGTTGATTGGTGAAACTCGGCGCGACCGCTTGCACTGTTCCGACGGGAATGGCAACAGGAGTACCAGTGGTGTTTACCGTGACCGTGCAGGGCACAGAAGGATTTCCGCAATTGGTTTGCGCCGAGGCAATGGGAAATTGCGCCAGCAGATCCTTGACCTGCTGATCGGCTGCCATGCTATTCAGCTGGGTCATGCCCGCAGCGGTGGGCGCCAAAGGAGCAGGAGCGCTCGGTTGCAATCCAAGATTATTAAACTCGTAGGCGCCGTAATAAAAGAGCTTCCCCTTGAGGATCGGGCCGCCAACTTCGCCACCGACTCGATTGAAATCGTAGCGCCGCTTGTGGCCCAGTTGCCCCTCTTGATTGCTGAAAGCATTGTACGCGCGATTGGTGTTGTAGCCCCAGAGCCCGAAGTGCACCTGATTCGTTCCTGTCTTGGTGATCACGTTGAATTGCCCGCCGGCCCCACGGCCATACTCTGCGCTATAGATGTTTTGATTTACGGTGAGTTCTTGTACCGCGTCCGGAATTACCTGCTGCGTGAAAGCCGTCACCGATGGGTCGTTGTTGTCCGTTCCATCGATGCTGAAGCTGTTCTCACGGCCGCGAAGCCCTCCAACGGAACCTCCTGTTCCGGAAGTTCCCCCAATCTGCGTCGTTGTATTCGGCAGGAAAATAGCAAGATTGAGAACAGATAGAAACGCTCCGCTCTGAACCGGGATGTCCGATATCGACCTCCCTTCAAATGTTCCGCTGATCTGCGAGCTCTCTGACTGCACAACGTTCGCGCCGGACTCGACGAGCACCGTCGCTGTGGCGCTGGCTACCTCCAGGTTCACCGACACTTCGCTGACCTGAGAACTAAGCACTTGGATACCGTTTCGCAGATAGGAAGCGAAACCGTTCGCATCGACTTTTATCTTGTAGGTGCCGGTAGGAAGATCAGGGAAACTGTAAATTCCCGCCGACGAAGAGGTCGTCGTGAGAGACGTCCCGGTATTGTCGCTCGTCAGCGTTATTGCGGCATCAGGCACAACTCTGCTCTGTTGATCAAGAACAACGCCCCTCAACGTCCCCGTCAAATTCTGTGCAAGGCTGGGCGCAGAAGATCCCAGCAGAAGACTGATTGCCAACAAGCACATAAATATGCATTTCCAAGTTTTCATCCCTCTACCCTCCGTCATTCACAACTGGACAGAGCCACCACGGACCTGAGGCCATGTCAGAGGCATGCATGGTTCCGTGAGATGGCGTAATTGGTGTTCGCTAGCTCTCACGCGAAAAAAAACGACCCTTCATCTGCATGTCAAAGGAAAATGGCTCTTAAGAATTACAGAGGCAAGTGTGCTGCCAATATGGCTTTAATCTTTGACTCAGCTCTAATTAGTACTTGATGAAGAACTTGCAGCATTATTGAATGGAGTAGTCCTTGGTTTTACATCTAAGGAATACTGGTATCTGTATAAATTAAATCTAAAGTCTACGGGTTCTCAAAGATTCATCGAGGGCGTCAGCTTTGTAAGTTGGCAGAGATCGTGGATTCCACTCTTCTGATGCTGACAGACTTCTTCTCCGCCATTCCTAGCAACCGCGCTCCATTCTCTGATCAAATCTCTGTTTCGTCTTCGCCACTTCTCTCCCCGCTCCACTTTTCATTTCGCCGTACTCACACAGCGTGAATGTCCAGTTGCCCGGCAATCGGGAGGCCCACTCTTTCTACGGATTTTGCAGAAGGGTGGGGCCGCTTTTCGCTAGCTCCTGGTTTTCATTTCTCCGCGCCCGCCTCTTCCCCCGCTGCCGCCGCCTTCTTCTCCCGCCCCGCACCCTTGGGAATGAACCGCATGCACGGACAATAGCCCTTGCGCGAGCCCGGCGCCTGGCACGTATATTTCCCCACGACATGCCTGCCCGCCGTATGCCCGCACTCGCAAAATTCTTTCCCAGCCTTACTCACACCGTCCGCAGTCTGCCCATTCAATTTTTCATCGCTCATCGCTCAACTCTCCAAAAACTTTCCCACAATTTTTTCGAATCATACCCCCGTCGCAAACCCTTTCCATCCCCGAACTTACGCCCCGCTGTGTATCCCCTGCCACGTCGATTCGAATCACTAACTAGTTAGTATTGACAAGCGCTAACATTCATGCTACCATAAATTATGAAGTCGGCCACCCCTTTTCTTTTTTATCGGGAAGATTCCGGCCGGCTCGGAACGCAACAGCCCCGATCCCCTCAAAAGCATCCGCTCTTCCACCCTTGCCCTCGGAACACGGAAGTTCCTTCAACTTCTGTCCTCTTTTTTCATACGCCTACGACCCGTACATCCTAACCACGCATCCCGTGCCACAACATCGCCGGGTCTCGGCAACACCTTTGGAATCAGCACTTCTACAAGTGTTGATTCTAAGCAGCTTAAAATCCCGCGGAATCAACACTTACGAAAAAACCGGGGGTGGGGGAGTCTTATTGTTAACTAGCTCTTCGCACGCTACGAGGTTCCGACGTTCAGATGCGATCTTTCCATCTCGGATACAATTGCGGGACGGCTCTTCCACCACCCGTCGCGCCATTGTCGGAGTCATGTTCTTTTTCAACCCTCCTACTGTCAAATTCGATTCGCGTCTTTTCCTTTGTTTTCAATCAAATCCGAACTCCTTTGCGAAAACACAGGGGGTGTCCCTCGCCGCCCGCACCTGCAAAAGCACGGTCTGAAGCCCGGCCATCACGAAGAGAAACACGAGGAGGACAGACAGGAACGCCCGTCCTCCAAAAACGTGTATACTAGGCGTATATACATTGCTGGGAGGGCTCCTGATGGCGACGGCGAAGGTGTTCAAGTCCGGCAATAGCCAGGCGGTGCGGCTGCCGAAGGCATTCCGGGTGAAGAGCAAGGAAGTGGAGATTTCGCGGCGCGGGGATGAGATTGTGTTGCGGGAGCGTCGCGGCACGCTTGCTCGCGCATTTGACGTTTTAGCGGCATTGCCTGCAGACATGGCGCGCGCGCGGCGCACAAAAGATAGGCCGCAAAAACGCAAGGGACTGTGATGGAGGCGCGCTTCCTGCTGGATACCAACATTTGCATTTACATCCGCCGGAAAAAACCGGAGGAGGTGTTGCGGCGATTTCGCGTGCTCGAGCATGGAGCGGCGGCGCTTTCAGTGATTACTTTCGGCGAATTGATGTATGGGGCAGAGAAAAGCGCACTACGCGCGGTAGCCCTCGAATTGTTGCGTGAACTGGCGCACATGCTTCCCGTACTGGGGTTGCCGGGGACGGCGGCGGAAACGTACGGAACGATGAGAGCGGATTTGGAACGCCGGGGACAGATGATTGGGAATAACGATCTGTGGATTGCGGCTCATGCCAAAGCCGCGGGGATGACGTTAGTCACCAACAACGAACGGGAGTTCCGCCGTGTGCGCGGTTTGAAGGTGGAAAACTGGGCGGCGTAGAACGGCCCTCCCTTGCTTGTCCACAACTTTCGCAACGCAGTACAATGTCTCGTTCACACTGCGAGGAGGGAACCCGCCATGGCCACTGCCGAACAGAAAATCCAAGTCACCGAGTTCACCAACGAGCCGTTCATCGATTTCTCCAAGCCGGAAAACCGCAAGGCCATGGAAGCCGCGCTGAAAAAAGTGGCCTCCGAATTCGGCAAGGAATATCCCATCTGGCTCAACGGTCAGAGAGTTACCACCGCCGAAAAGCGCATGTCCACGAATCCCTCGCGGCCCATGGAAATCATCGGCATCTTTCAGCACGCTAGCGCGGACATGGCCAAACAGGCCGTCGAAGCCGCCGGCAAATACTTCGACACCTGGAAAAAAGTCCCTGCCCAGGAACGGGCGAAATATATTTTCCGCGCCGCGCACCTCATTCGCGAGCGCAAATTCGATCTGGCCGCGCTGGTCTGCTACGAAGTCGGAAAGACCTGGCCGGAAGCCGACGCCGACATCGCCGAAACGATTGATTTCCTGGAATTTTACGGCCGCGAAATGCTGCGCCTCGCCGAGCCGCAAAAACTCACGCCCATGCGCGGCGAGCGCAACTACCTTGTCTATATTCCGCTCGGCGTCGGCGTGATTATTCCCCCGTGGAATTTTCCCTGCGCGATCATGGCCGGACTCGTGGCCGCTTCGCTGGTCACCGGCAACACCGTGGTGCTCAAGCCCGCCAGCGATTCACCCACCATCGCCGCAAAATTCGTGGATATTCTTTACGAAGCCGGAATCCCCAAGGAAGCCGTGAACTTCATCAGCGGTGCGGGCGGGGCCGTTGGCGATGCGCTGGTCACGCATCCGAAGACGCGCTACATCGGCTTCACCGGATCGAAGGAAGTCGGCTTGCGCATCAGCGAGCTTGCCGGCAAAGCCATGCCCGGCCAAATCTGGATCAAGCGTACCGTGCTCGAGATGGGCGGAAAAGACGGCATCGTCGTGGACGAAGAAGCCGACATTGATTCCGCGGTGGAAGGCACGGTGCAGGCCGCCTTCGGCTATCAGGGACAGAAGTGCTCGGCGTGTTCGCGCGTAATCGTCTCGGAGAAAATCTACGACACCTTTGTGCAAAAACTGGTGGACCGCACGAAAAAAATCTCCATCGGCCCGAGCGACGATCCGAATAATTACATGGGCCCGGTCGTCAGCGCGTCCGCGATGAAAACCATTCTCGATTACATTGAAATCGGAAAGCGGGAAGGGAAGCTGCTCACCGGCGGCAAACGCGCCGCGGGCGACGGCTACTTCATCGAGCCCACGATTATCGCCGACGTGGATCCCAAGGCGCGGCTCGCGCAGGAGGAAGTGTTCGGTCCTGTCCTCGCGGTAATCAAAGCGAAAAATTACGATCACGCGCTGGAAATCGCCAACAACACCGAATTTGGACTGACAGGAGCGGTGTATTCCAAAAATCCCGAGAAAATCAAAAAGGCCGAAGAATCCTTCCACGTCGGCAATCTCTATCTAAACCGCAAGTGCACCGGCGCAATGGTCGGCGCGCATCCCTTCGGCGGATTCAATATGTCCGGCACAGATTCCAAAACCGGCGGCAAAGATTATCTTTTGCTTTTCTTGCAGGCGAAGTCCGTTGCGGAAAAAATTTCAAATTAGTGGTAGTCGGACGAAGTGAGTCAAACAGAACACGTTTTACAAAGATCGTCGTTACGTAGGGGCGCTCTCGCGGTTGGCGGCCCCCTTTAGTGCGCGATACGTCGGATAACTGAGCAGCAGCATCAACAACGCCCACGGCGCATTCTTCCGGTCCGTCAAAATCGAGCCGGCCAAAAACAAGACCGAGGCCGCCAACGCAATGCCCGGCACCCACGGATAGCCCCACGCGCGATACGGCCGGTTCATTTCCGGCTCGCGCTTGCGCAACAGAAAGAGCGAGGCATACGACAGCGTATAATTCGCAACAAAGAAAAAGGAAAGCATCGCGATCACGCGCTCAAACGTTCCGGTCAGCAGAAAAAGCAAACCGACCACCGTGCTCAGGAAGAGAGCCGGCACCGGCGTCCCGCCTGCATTTACGCGAGAGGCGCGGCGGAAAAATAATCCGTCACAGCTCATGGTATAAAGCGTGCGCGAGCAGAAAAGTTGGTTGGCGTTGAGGCAACTCAGCATGGAAACGATCATGATCGAACGAATGATGGGATCGCCCAAAGCTCCGAAGATGCGATTGGCGACCGTGCCGAGAACAAAATTATTTCCGGCAATTTCGTTCATCGGAAGAATGTATAGTGCCACCAGGTTCAGCAGCAGATAAATCCCCATGATGGAAAAAACGCTGCCAAAAATCGCGCGCGGAATATCGCGGCCCGGCTCGCGCACCTCTTCCCCGAAATAAATAACGCCATCCCATCCATCCACCGTGTAGATCACTCCCTGCAGCCCCAGCATGAACGCAACGATAAGAGGCCACCCGGCCGGCAGCGCCAGCGCGCTCGCGGCAGATTGCGTGGCGGCGCGGTGCGCCGCTCCCCCCAAAACAAAGCAGGCAATGACCAGAATGATGAACGCGGCCGTCTTGATCGCCGCAGTGATTAGTTGCGCGCCGCTGCCCCAGCGGATTCCGCGCCACTGCAAAACAAAAAAACCGACAATCACGAGCGCCGCAACGATCACTTGCATTCGAATTGCGAAGCCAGAGATCGTTATTTCGCCGATCAGCTTCGGAAAAAGCGCGCCGCTGTATTCAGCAATGACAAAGGCAACCGCGGCCGCAGTGCCGCAGGTGGAAAGCCAATCGCTCCAGCCAACGATGAAACCGGCGTAATCGCCGAGCGCGCGGCGCGAAAAATTATACTGGCCGCCGCTGCGCGGAATCGCCGCGCCGAGTTCGGCCATGGCGGACGCGCCCGAAAGCGCGTAGAGTCCGCCAACAATCCATACACTCAGAAAAAGCCACGGATTCGGCAACAGGCCGGCGACTTCGCCGGGCGTTCGAACGATTCCAGCGGAAATGGTATTTCCGATGGCCGCGGCCATGCCGAACCACATGCCGAGAACCTTCAGGAGCTTCCCTGCGGTGCGCGGTAGATTCGAATGGGCCAGCGGTGTGGTGGTCAATGGTTCCTGCTAGCAGGAAGAATGTGTGAGCGCAGCAAGGCGGCCATCATAACCGTGGGAAATGGAATTGCAAGGGCGAAGTCGGGAATGTATTCGTTGGTGTTCGAATCGGCGCATAAAACGATTCCTGTTCGAACGGGCGGGGAATTCGAATGTCAGCGCGGTTTGCCGACGAAGTTCCATTTGCCCCAGGCGAAGGATTCGTGGATGGGGACGAAATGCGTGTGAGCTAGTTTTGCAATGCGATCGGGCTGGGTGAGCCACTGCTCGTAGGTGCGCTTTTCGTGTTCGATCATGGTGGCGAAAGCGTCCATCTTGTTCGAAAGGCGGCGGGCCAGCGGATTTTCGGAAACGGCGTGGACGAATCTCAGGAAGAGAGTCAGCCAAGGTTCCACGAAGAGCACGCGGCCGTCCTTTCGGAGCACGCGTTGCATTTCGGCAAAGGTGCGCTCCAAGTCTTCCGGCAACGCGGGTAAGTGGTGAAGACCGCCTTGGACGATTAAAGCGTCTTTGCTGCGATCGGAGAAGGGAAGTTGGCGACAATCCGCGACGGTGCATTTTGCGGGGCCTTGATATTGCGCGATCAGGCGGGGAGATAAATCCACGCCTTCGAGGCGGGTAAATCCGACTTGCTGGAGAGCGTTGAGTCCGTTCCCGCGGCCGCAAAAGAGTTCCACGACCTCGGCATCGCGCGGCCACTCGTTCGCGCCCAATTTCTGAAGACGCGCGATAAATTTCTGAATTTCTTGCGCTGGAGTTTCGAACCGCAAGTAGGCGGCTTCCCAGAGATCAGGCAAGGGCGCGCTCGAAGCTTCCAGGTCCAAGTCGTCGATCCTTTTTTTCATTTGCGATGAATGCAACGCCAGGCTGCAGTGGAATCACGTCAAGGCAGTTTCCCATAGTTTGCTGCTCTTTTCGAGGCGGGGAGAATCGTTCTCGCCGAGGAAAGCCAACACCGAAGAAGCGAAGCCACCAGCGAGGAGATGGAGGATAGATAATCTGCCTGGCGTGGTGAAAAGTTAGAGCGAGCGGGTTATGATGGGTTCCCGAATGAATACGGCGCTGACTTCCGAGGGCGCGTTGCGAGAGGCCGTGGGCGCGACGCAGCCGGTTGATGTTTCCGTGGTGATTCCTTGCCTGAATGAAGCCAACTCGCTGGCCTTGTGCATTGATAAAGCGGTGAGTGCTTTCCGGAACGCGGGTCTGTCCGGTGAAGTGGTGGTCGCGGACAACGGTTCGAATGATGGTTCCGTAGTGATTGCGGGACAGCACGGGGCGAGAGTGATTCACGTGGCGGAACGTGGTTATGGCGCTGCGTTGCGCGCGGGCATCGCCGCCGCGCGCGGACCCCACATTATTATGGGCGATGCGGACGACAGCTATGACTTCACGGAAGTGCCGCGATTCGTCGAGAAACTGCGCGAGGGCTATGACGTAGTGATGGGCAATCGCTTCCGTGGAGGAATTCAGCCCGGGGCGATGCCTCGGCTTCACAAATACTTTGGGAATCCTGGCCTCACTGCATTGCTCAATCTGCTTTTTCATGTGGGCATCGGCGACAGCTATTGCGGGATGCGCGGGTTCACGCGTGTGCTCTATGACCGCCTGGATGTGCGCAGTTCCGGGATGGAATTTGCTCTCGAAATGATTATCAAGTCGGCGCAAATTGGCGCCCGGATTACGGAGATTTCCATCGTGCTATGGCCGGACAAGCGCGGGCGCGCGCCGCACTTACGAAGTTTCCGCGATGGATGGCGGAGTTTGCGGTTCATGCTGCTGTATGCGCCAAACTGGCTGTTTCTGTTGCCGGGTGCATCGCTGGTTTTCCTGGGGCTGGCCATCGTGATGTGGCTGCTTCCCGGGCCGCGGGCCATCACGCCGCGCGTTACGCTGGATCTTCATACGATGATTTTCGGCGTCATCTTTACGTTGCTGGGCGCGCAGATCCTTTCGATTGGCGCATTCGCGAAAGTTTTCAGTTATGCGGAGCGCTTTGACCGCGGGACGATGTCGTTGAAGCGCGTCTTGCGGCGCGTCACGCTCGAATCCGGGCTGTTACTCGGAGGCGCGTTGTTCCTCGCGGGATTCGCAGGTTGCGCGTGGATCACCTGGCAATGGGCGGCGAGCGGGTTTGGCCCTCTTCACGAAGTGCGGCAGGTGCTCTTCTGGTCCATGTGGCTGTTCCTCGGCTTGCAGGTGATTTTTGCCTCGTTCTTCCTGAGCATGCTGGGCATCAGCCGCGGCACGTTCATCGGCGACTACGACTTAAAATAAATGGCCGCGCCGCCGCAGACATCCCGGGCGACATCGTGGCCACTTTCCTGGATCGGGCGCTGGCATCATGCGTTTGTATTTGAACGGCGCACTCGCGTGCTCGCGAAAATGCTGGCGGCGCAAATCCCGCAGCGCGCCTCCGTGCTGGATATCGGTTGCGGCGACGGGACCGTCGGAAGCTTGATCAAACAGTTGCGGCCGGATATTGCGATGCAGGGCGTGGAATTCCTGGTGCGGCCGGGCTGCAAAATAGAGTGCCGCCCGTTTGACGGCTCGTCACTTCCATTTCCCGAGGCATCCTTTGACGCGTGCCTGTTCGTGGACGTACTCCACCACACGCAAGATCCTGCGATTTTGCTGCGCGAGGCAGCGCGGGTCAGCCGCACTTTCGTGCTGCTCAAAGATCATCTGGACGAAAACTTTCTTGACGACATGACGCTGCGATTTATGGATTGGGTGGGGAATCGGCCGCACGGCGTGGTGCTTACGTATAACTACCAGAGCCGCAAGCAGTGGGCGGAGCACTTTTCAAATTGCGCACTGGCGGAAGCCAGTTGGACGACGGAGGTGCCACTGTACCCGGCGCCTTTCAGTCTAGTGATAGGACGCGGACTGCATTTTGTGTCTCTGTTGAAGAAAACAAATTAGCTTTGGCGTTCAGTGATCGGGTGGTTTGGCCCCGAGGGGGTAGGGAATCAATTCGGTATTGTCCTCCTCGGGAGCGACGAGCCAGATCTGGCGGTCCTTGAAATAAGCCAAGAGTTTTTCATTTTGCTGCGGATTGGTTTCGCGCGCCCAGAGAATCTTAGCTCCGTCAATCTCCGCACCGTTGAAAACCCAGTCGTCATGCACGTTGTAGTCCGGCGGATAACGCACCATGACCAAGTGTTTTCCGGGAGTGTGCGAAAGCTTTTCTGTGATTGCCACGCGGCTTGGGTCGCCATGGCAGGCCCAATTCAGCGGGTCGCAAGCGCCGTGAGACACGGCAACGGCGGTACTCACGGCAAGAAGAACCACGGCCGCGCGAGAAAGGGCCGCGCCGAGCGGGCGTCCACGCACTTTCATGGTTCGCAGATGCCGGATGGCTTGCACCAGCAGGAGAAAAATCACGCAAGTCACAGGTGCTTCATAGTGAGGCATGGACCAGATGATAGAAAAAAATCCGGCGGTGACGACCAGAAAAGCCGCCAGCGGCAGCCGCAATTTGCGATCGAAGAACGCGAAAGGCAATCCGGGCAAGAGCAGCAGCGCTCCCCACCAGAAATAGGTGTTTGCGCTGCGCGTTAATTTCTCGGCGGTGACTCTCCAAACGTCAGGCCAGGTGTTGCCGTAGTTGTCGAGCTCCCAACCATTGTAGAAATCTTCAAACTGCTGGTTGTTGTACTGCAGCGGTTCGCGTGGATGGTCCCAAAGGAAGAGTCCGGCCGATTCGTAGGTGCGTGAATTCAAAATGTATGGAAAACGAGCGGTGTGTCCCGTCAGGCGCCAGTTGTAATAGGCCATGAAGGCCGCGGTCAGTGCGAGGATAGCTGCCAGTGGCAGGAGAATTTTCGCACGGCGCTCGTGCAGCGCCGTACGCGAAACTGCTTTTCCGCGCAGCCACCAGAGGAACCAAATTGCGACTGGAACGCAGAAGAGCAACCCTTCGTAAGGCCGGGTGTTCGCCAGAATTGCGACGCCGAGCCCGAGGAACAAGACGTCTTTTGCACGCTCCTGGCGCGCAATTCTGGGCAATGCGCCCAGGACCAGCGCGCCACCAAGGGCCGCGACGCCTCCGCCCCAGTAGCTATTGATCCAATAACTGGCCACGCCGAACTTCAACGCGACGAGCACCCCGCCGAGAAAAGCCCAGTGCGCGGGCAGCCATGCTTGCAGCATCCAAAGAATCGCGGCACACATCGCGGCCACGCTGAGCAGCACGCCGATCCATGGATGGCCAAGCCACTGGCCCAGAGCTAACGCGAATCCTTGCGCTGGAGGATATTTTGAGGAATAGGTGGGGAGCCAGTTCACATGAAACGTTTCGAAACTTATCCACATGGGGTGCGGCGGATTGGCGAGGCGGCCGTGCGCAAATGTGTCGGCCATCAGCAAGTAGCTGAATTCGTCGTGGATTCCCGGAATTGGAACGGGAAGAAGCGGAAGCGCAGCTAAACGTACGACGATCACGGAGAAAAACAGGAGCCACAGCGCAAGCGTTTTGCGGTTCGCCAGCTTGGCGAATTTTCGTTCGATGATTCGAAAAAAATTCTCGCTTGGCCGGGGAAGGAAGACAGCCAGTAAGATAAATCCGGCGGCGACAAGCAGAGTTGCAGCAAGAGTTGACGAGGGGTGCAGCGTCATGCTGCCGATACAAGGATTCATCTCAGAGAATAGTGTTAGGTCCAGGACCTAGACGTACCGTCATGTCCGATAGAGAATAACCGATTTCTGCACCGCAGCTTTGTTTTTCGGCGAGAGGTTATCGTTCGATTTCAATGTCAACGGTCTGGTTAGGGTCCGGGGCGGGGCGGCGGTTGCGTGGCTCGTCGGCATAATCGGCCATTTCCAGGCGCAGATTGCCGGCGTTTGTCGAATAGGTCAGGCCGGTTTCGAAGTCGACGATTCCTGCGCGGATGAGCTTCTCAATTTCGCCATCGAAATGTTGCATGCCTTCGGTGCTGCCGTCGCGCATGGCGTCCAACAGCGACTTGCCATCGCTCTCGCCTTTTTCGATGTATTCGCGAGTGCGCATGGTGGATTTCAGGATTTCCACCGCAGCGATGCGGCCTTTTTTGTCTTTCTTTGGAAGAAGGCGCTGCGAAACGATGTAGCGGAACGCTTTCGAAAGTCGCGTGCGGATGGCCTGCTGGTCCGTCATTGGGAAAACGCCCACGATGCGTTCCACGGTCTTGGACGCATCAATCGTATGCAACGTGGACATGACCAAGTGTCCGGTCTCGGAGGCCTCCAGGGCGATCTCAATGGTCTCCCGGTCGCGCATTTCTCCGACGAGGATGACCTTCGGCGCCTGGCGCAACGCCGCCCGCAGAGCCAATGCAAAGGTTGGCGTGTCAGAATGAAGCTCGCGCTGGTGGATGGTAGCCTTCTTGTGCCGGTGCAGGAATTCGATAGGATCCTCGATCGTTAATATGTGAAAGGCTTTGCTCTCGTTCATCTTGTCGAGGATGGCCGCGAGGGTCGAGGATTTTCCGGAGCCCGTCGGGCCGGTTACCAGCACGATTCCATTCCGCAGGTCCACGATCTCCGCTAATGCCGGCGGCAGATTCAGGTCCTCAAATCCCGGGATTTTGTCAGGGACCACGCGCATTACGATGGCGCAACTCCCGCGTTGCTTGAAGATGTTCACGCGAAAGCGGCCGACTCCGGAAATCCCATAGGACAGGTCGGCGGAGCCATCCTGTTCCAACTTCTGGCGGGGCGTCTCGTTTTTACCCATGATGTCGCCGGCAATGGAAGCGGTGTCTTGGGAGGTCAGGGACTCCAGGCCTTTGTACTTCAGCTCGACGAGCTGGCCGCTCACTTCGACCTGCGGCGCGCGGCCGGGCGAAAAAATCAAATCGCTGACGTGTGGGCTGGACTTCAGCATGGCGGCGACGAGCTGCGCAGTGTGAATGTTTCGTTGCGCGGCGGGCGGGGCAGCTGGCGCGGGCGTTTCCGTCTGCGAGGGCGCAACCTGCGGGGGCATTGTCTGGACCGGAGTACTCATGAATTGTGATCATCCTTTCGGGGCCCAAGGAAAAAGGGCAGGTGATCTGCAGAGCCGCCGGGTTGCTAATCACGACGACATTTCCATTGTAGGAGAGCGGAGGGTTTTGGCGCAGAGAGGAGTCCGACGGCATTTCGTGTACGCAAACTGTCCGGAAGGACAGGTTTGCCTGAGAGCAGTACGGCTGCTGTCCAATGGGCCGGTGACGGTCTATCGGCCTTGGTTTAAAACGAGAGCGATTTCGCCGTCCGCTGGATTGAGCTCAGCGTGGAGAAAGCTGAGATCCGCGATGATCCAGTCCGCGCCCGCTTCTGCAAGCTCTGCATCATTGGACGTTGTGCGCACGGCAATCACGCGCGCTCGGGCGGCTTTGCCGGCGCGAACTCCTGAGGGAGCGTCTTCGATTACGATGCAGTTTGCGGGTGGCACTTGCAGAGTTTCCGCACCCATCAAGTAAGGATCGGGATTCGGTTTGCCACGTTTCACGTCGTTAAAGGTGACGAAGTGCTGGGGAATGGGAAGGCCAGCCGCGCGCAATCGCACTTCCGCGAGGCGCCGAGTCGCGGAGGTCACGATCGCATAGCGGTTCGTCGGAAGCGTGCGCAGCATCTCCGCGGCGCCGGGCATGGCCACGACGTCTTCCACATCTTCCAATTCGCGCCGCTCCACTTCGCGATCTTCCGCATGATGATCCCCATGAGGCAGGAGTTCCCGGATGGTGGCGATGCTGGGCCGGCCATGCGCCTGCTTGACCACAGCATCGGGTTCGAATCCATGCTCGCGCGCCCAACCGCTCCAGACGCGCGCTACCGCCGGAGTGGAATCCACCAGCACTCCGTCCATATCGAAGAGCACGCCGAGGCAGGGAAGAGAAATCATGATTCATGATAAGTAGAAAGTAGCCCATCGCGAAAGCAAAGTGCCTGGCAACTTGACTTAGTCCAGTAACTTAGTCTAGTATTAGGGAATGAAGAAAGTGAATACGCACGAGGCCAAAACACAATTTTCGCGGCTGCTGCGGCAAGTGGCCGCCGGAGAGGAAATCACCATCGCGAATCGCGGGGTGCCTGTGGCGCGGCTGGTTCCCGTGCCCCCGGAGAAAACCCGGCGCGTTCTGGGAATTTTTCGCGGGCAATTCACGGTCCCTGATGATTTTGACGCGCCTCTGCCCGACGACTTGCTTGATCTGTTCGAAGGACGAAAGCCGAAGCGCTCCAAGAAATCCAAGAAGAAGGCATGAGGTATCTGCTCGACACGAGTGTGTTCCTCTGGGTCCTCACCGGCCAAGACAAGCTCAACCCGCGGGCGCAAGAGATTCTGACGTCCGCATCGTCGGAGTTACACTTCTCGGCGGT
>Ga0210396_10001833_pt1 | contig 22217 bp, 13 predicted proteins | sample IncBWH17OmetaG_FD_155466 | JGI IMG/M metagenome (GOLD analysis project Ga0210396, IMG submission 155466) | Forest soil microbial communities from Barre Woods Harvard Forest LTER site, Petersham, Massachusetts, United States - Inc-BW-H-17-O ... | reverse complement strand
ACCCACTTGTCTTGCGCAATTCAGCTTCCGGAGTGGTCGGAGAATTCGCCAGCAGCGCATTCACCAGAGTGGTCTTCCCTGCTCCGTTGCGCCCCATCAGCGCGATTCTCTCCCCGCGAGTGATGCTGGCGGTAAAGTCACGAATGACCTGCTTGTCGCTGTATGCCTTGCCCAGGTGCTCGACCTCAAGAATGTGCTTGCCCGAAGGCCGCTTCTGCTCGAACTTGATGTAAGGGCGTGCGATGTTCGACTTCGCGAGCTCCGTAATCTGCAGCCGTTCTACTTCCTTGCGCCGCGACTGCACCTGGCTTGACCTCGTGCCGGCGGAGAACCGCGCGATGAATTCGTTCAGCTGCGAGATCTTTTTCTCGCGCTGCGCGTTCTGCGATTCAATCTGCGAGCGCACCTGCGTCTTCGCCAAAACCATCTCGTCGTACGATCCGGTGTAAGTGATGATGGTCTCGTAGTCAATATCGGCGATGTGGGTGCAGATGCTGTTGAGGAAGTGCCGGTCGTGCGAGATGGCGATGACCACGCCGTCGTAGGCGTTCAGAAATCCCTGCAACCAGTGGATCGAATCCAAATCAAGGTTGTTCGTGGGTTCGTCCAGCAGCAGCGCTTGCGGATGCCCGAACAAGGCCTGCGCCAGCAGCACGCGGACCTTCTGTCCGCCCTGCAGTTCGCTCATCTTGCGGGAATGCGCTTCGTCGGGGATGTCCAAACCCTGGAGTAAGATCGCGGCGTCGCTCTCCGCCGTGTAGCCATCTTCTTCGCCGACAATTCCTTCGAGTTCGCCGAGCTTCATGCCGTCTTCGTCGGTCATGTCGTGCTGGGAATAAATCGCGTCGCGCTCCTGCATGGCCGCCCACAGGCGTTTGTTACCCATGATGACGGTGTCGATCGCGGTGTAGGCGTCGAAGGCAAATTGGTCCTGGCTCAAAACCCCGACCTTGCGCGGACGCACCACCGTCCCTTTTTGCGGCTCCAGTTCGCCGCTCAGCAGCTTCATAAACGTCGACTTGCCTGAGCCATTGGGCCCGGTCAGGCCATAACGCTTGCCCGGCGTAAACGCCGTGGATACTTCATCAAACAGTATTTTGGCGCCGTAGCGCATGGAAACATTACTGACTGAAAGCATGATTTGTTATGCAACTCTTCTTAGGACTGCGGGGAATTTCCGCCAAGACGGTACGCAGCTGGAGTTAATAGAATATCATGCTGGTCTGAGCCGGCGACCTACTTCTGGTCGAGCAAGGTCCGAACCTTTTGCGCCAGAGTGTCCAAGGAAAAGGGCTTTTGCAGAAGGGTCGTCTGCCCGCCGACATCCGCGTCGGCTGAGGCTGCGTGATCGGGATAACCGGACATAAACAAGACCTTGATTTGCGGACGCACTTGCCGCAGACGGCTTGCCAACTCTTTGCCCCCGAGGTTGGGCATCGCCATATCGGTGACGAGGAGGTGGATCAAGTCTTCGTGACCCCCGGCAATTCGGAGAGCCTCGTCGCCGTCCACAGCGTGCAGTACCATATAGCCTTGACGTCGGAGGAATTCGCCAGCCAACTCGCGAATGCCGCTTTCATCTTCCACGAGCAAGATAGTCTCCGTGCCCTTGGCGGCGGCGGCAAGATCCGCTTGTAAACCGGACACTGATGCCAGTCCCTTGGTTTCTGTCTCTTCCGCGCAGGGGAGATAGATTTCGAACTTCGTCCCCTGCCCCGGCTTGCTATCGACGTGCGTCCAACCCCCGGTTTGCTTGACTACTCCGTAGACAATGGGCAACCCCAACCCGGTGCCTTTCCCAGGTTCCTTAGTGGTGAAGAAAGGCTCAAACATATGGGCTTGGGTTTCACTATCCATTCCGACACCGGTATCGCTAACGATAAGCGTCACGTATCGGCCGGGCTGCATCCCGTCGCGAAGCCGGAGATGGGCGCCGTTAATCTCCGCGTTCGTGGTCTCGATGACCAACTGTCCCCCCTGCGGCATCGCATCCCTGGCGTTGACCGCGAGGTTCATAATCAGTTGCCCCACTTGTCCCGGGTCAGCTTTGACCGGCCAAAGCTGAGCACCTGGCACCACGCGCAAGGCGATACTCTTGTCGATAAGGCGCTCCAGCATTTTGGCCACTTCGGTCAGGACGTCGTTCAGGTTGATGACCTGGGGTTGGAGAACCTGCTTGCGGCTAAAGGCCAACAACCGGCCGGTGAGGCTTGCCGCGCGGCTTACCGCATGTTCGATTCCCAGGGATTCCTTCTGAATGGGAGCGTCCGGCCCAAGTCCGCCGCGCAGGCGTTCATTATGAGCCTGGATGAGCATGAGCAGGTTGTTGAAGTCGTGGGCGACGCCTCCGGCGAGCAGTCCCACGGCTTCCATTTTCTGCGAATGCAGGAGTTGATCTTCGAGGCGCTTGCGCTCCGTGATGTCATACATGACGCCCTGCATCAGGTTGGGCTGGTCCTTCGCGGTGGGCAGCATCACGGCCTCGTCGCGGAACCACAGGACCCGACCATCGCGGGCAAACATGCGGTATTCAGCCTGAAACAGGTCACGGTTTTTCTGGAAGTGCTCTTCGACGGCCAGCACATTTTCGCGATCTCCGGCGTGGATGCGATCGATCCAGTTTGCGGAGTCGGAAAGCCAATCCGCGGGCGAAAATCCAAGCATCGACTCGATCTGTGGGCTCACATAGTGCCAGCGGCCGTGGGGGCCGAGCTCGGCGATGTAGGTAACCGCAGGCAGGCGCTCCACCAGCGTGCGATAGCGGTTTTCAGCCGATCTAAGTTCCGTCTGGGCCCGATCCCATTCCATGGCAACCGCTGCGAGATGAGTGGCATGAGCAATGAGTTGCAGATGCTCTTCATCCGGCGTGCGGGGTTCGCGATAGTAGATGGCAAATGTTCCCAGGATTCCGCCGTCCTGCGAAGCGATCGGCGTCGACCAACAAGCCCGTAGCCCGTGAGGAAGAGCGAGGTGCCGGTACGCTGCCCACAACGGATCAGTCGCAATATCGGAGACGATGACCGGCTGGCGTCGATAGGCGGCAGTGCCGCAGGAACCCACGCAAGGACCAATTTGAGTACCGTCTATGGCCTGACTGTATTCTCTCGACAAGGAAGGCGCAGCCCCGTGGCGCAGAGTCTTGGTGTCGGCATCAAGCAGGAGAACCGAGCACAACAGGCCGCTGTGATGGGTCTCGATGTTCGAACACAAAGTTTCCAGGATTTGAGGGAGCGGGGCATGGGCCATCACCATGGCCAGAACTTTTACGTCGAGACGCGCTAAAGCCTCCGGCGACTCTTGCGCTACGCCGACAGCTTTCTGCTCTCCAGTGGACATAGTGCTTCCGCTAGCATCCTTTAAAAGTAATTGAAGAAACTGGTCCGAACCCTGGGAACCAACATCTCCCCACACCGAATATCTATTATTGATGATGAATCGTGGATGGGGACTGGGATAACTGGCCTTGCAGGGTTACATCGGTAACCAGAGATGTTGTCTGCCGGTGAGGAAGGAACATTTAGTGTCCCCCGCTGAGTTCACGCACAATTGCGCCGACGAACTGTTTGGCGTCGCCGAACAGCATCAGGGTGTTGTCGAGGTAGTAAAGAGGATTGTCGATACCCGCGAAGCCGGGGCTCATGCTACGTTTGATTACCATCACGGTGTGAGCTTTGTCGACATCGAGAATGGGCATTCCGTAAATCGGGCTGGAGGCGTCGGTGCGAGCCGCTGGGTTGGTAACGTCGTTCGCGCCGATTACCAGAGCCACGTCAGTCTGTGGAAAGTCACCGTTGATCTCCTCCATCTCGATGAGCCGGTCGTAGGGAATGTCGGCTTCTGCCAGCAGCACGTTCATGTGGCCGGGCATGCGTCCTGCGACAGGATGGATAGCGAAGCGAACGTCGACTCCCTTCTTGGTGAGGATGTCATAGAGTTCACGCACCTTGTGCTGCGCCTGGGCCACTGCCATGCCGTAACCGGGGACGATGACCACTTTGTTAGCGGCCGCCAGAATGGCCGCCGATTCCTCGGCCGTTGCGCTATGCACCGGCTTGGCTTCCGCGCCGCCGGCGGCTGCGGCCTGCACCTGACCGAAGGCTCCAAACAACACATTGGTGAACGACCGGTTCATCGCCTTCGACATGATGACCGAAAGAATCAGACCCGAAGAACCATCGAGCGCGCCGGCAATAATCAGCAGCTTGTTCTGGAGGACGAATCCCATCGCCGCTGCGGACAATCCGGCATAGCCGTTTAACAGGGAGATAACGGTAGGCATATCGGCGCCGCCGATCGGGATTATGAGCATCACGCCGAAGATCAGAGAAACACCCACGACCACCGGGAAGAATTGCTTTGCCTCGGGATGGAGCACCAGATAAACCGCGCTGGCGACGGCAACGCTGAACAGCAGGAAGTTGACGAGATTCTGTCCTTTATAGGTGATGGGACGCTGGGGAAGGATCTCCTGTAGCTTCCCAGCCGCCATCAAACTGCCGGTAAACGTAAGCCCTCCGAGAATCACTTCCATCGAGAGCACCGACATCATGAACCTGGGCACGTTCGGAGTGCGTAAGTAAAATTCAGCCGTGCCGACCAAGGTGACGCACAATGCGCCGAAGGCGTGGCTCAGCGCGGTTCGTTGCGGGACCGCCGTCATCTGCACCATGCCGAGTGGAATGCCGATGCCGCTGCCCAGCACCAGCCCCACGGCAATCCACTTGTAGTCGACGATGCCGTGGTGCAGCAGAGTGCCGGCAATCGCCAGCACCATACCGATTTCGCCCGCCCAAATCCCGTGGCGCGCGGTCGCCGGCGAACTCATCCATTTCAGCGACAGGATGAACAGGGCGCTGGCGATCAGGTAGATGACTTCGATTACGTATTGGCTTGCGGCGAACTCGTTCATGGTTTACCAGGTAAGACGTCGCTGAGCTATCTATTTGCTCGGGCGGCTGCTCTTGAACATCTTCAGCATGCGGTCGGTGATAAAGAATCCGCCTACCACGTTGCTGGTGGCGGCGACGATGGCGATTACGCCCAGCACCGTAGCGAACGTGCTCTTGCGCTCGCCCACCAGCACAATCGCACCCACAACAGCGATGGCGTCGAGTGCGTTGGTCAGCGACATCAGCGGAGTGTGCAGCAAGGGCGAAACATGGCGGATCACTTCGAAGCCGATAAAGCAGGCCAGCATGAAAATGAATAGCGCGTCGATCAGACTGTCACTCATGGGCTTCTCCGTTTCAGTTCTCGGTTCTCTGTAAGACGGCACGTTCTGAACTTCATCCCCCAGCCGGGACCAGCGCCGGTAGTCTGTAAAACTCCCGCACCCTTGCATTCACGATTTCGCCGCCGCGGGTAACCATCGTCTCGCGGACAATCTCATCCTGCAGGTTGAGTTGCAGCTTGCCCTCTTTCACGATGTAAGCGAGAAACGTAGCCACGTTGCGGGCATACATCTGGCTCGCATGGTAGGGGACGCTGCTGGCCAGGTTAATGGCGCCGATAATCGTTACACCGAAGGCCTTCACTGTTTCTCCGGTACAGGTGAGTTCGCAATTACCTCCGCGTTCGGAGGCAAGGTCAACGATCACGGAACCGGGAGCCATCCCTTTGACCATATCGGCAGTGATCAGCACCGGTGACTTCTTGCCGGGAATCACGGCGGCGGTGATAACCACATCGCTTTCCGCGACCACGCGGGTCAGAAGTTCGCGCTGCCGTGCATAAAAGGTCTCATCCTGGACCGTGCCGTAGCCGCGGGCGTCCTGGGCGTTCTGAGCTTCGAGAGGCAGCTCGACGAAGCGGCCTCCCAGGCTTTGCACCTGCTCCTTTGCGGCCGGGCGCATATCGTAGGCGGACGCCACCGCACCCAGCCGGCGCGCGGTGGAGATGGCTTGCAGTCCTGCCACTCCGGCGCCGATCACGAACACACGCGCCGGGGTAATGGTACCCGCAGCCGTTGTCATCATGGGGAAGATTCTGATGGAAGTTTCCGCAGCCAGCAACACTGCCTTGTAGCCACAGATCGTCCCCATGGAAGAAAGCGCATCCATGCTTTGCGCGCGCGTAGTGCGGGGCACGAGTTCCACGGAAAACGAGGTGACGCCGGCCGCGGCAATTTGCTGGACTACTTCGGCGGAACCGAAGGGACGCAGGAAGCCAATCAGCAACTGATCGCGCCGCAGCAGAGGAAGGTCAGCCTTGCCTGTTACGTCATTGGAGCCGTAGCAAAGCACCTGCACAACAATGTCGGCGGCCTTGAAGACGGCAGCGCGATCGGAAAGAATTTTTCCGCCCTTCTCGATGTAAATCGAATCCGGATAACCGGACCCATCGCCTGCACCCGACTCCACCACCACTTCCAGTCCAGCCTTAGCGAGGGTGGGAATCACCGCGGGCACGAGTGCGACACGGCGCTCTCCAGGATAGCTTTCCTTCGGAACTCCAACAATCACGCGGTCGTCCTTTCCCTGGGGAGAATCATCGGAGGCGTTCCTGCCACTTCAACCCTGCACATTCCGGCACATCTGACAAGGTCAATTGCGAATACTAAAGAACGGAGCGCAAGCCCGGCTGTGACGCTCGTCACATCGTAATGGCGCCGCCGTCCGGCGACTCAAAACAGTACCAGAAGGGGAGAGAACTGAAAAGTGGCGGACAGGAAAGAAAAAACAGTTGTTTGAAAGCCGGCCGCTTCCGGGATTGTTGCTGCCAGAGAAACGACCGGCTTTCAGATGCGTACCTATTGCTGAGGTGGCGCGCCCTGCGGGCCGGCGTCGGGACCACCGTGATGGCCTTGCATCCACTGCTCGCGCTTGGCCTGCATTTCGTCCCACTTCTTCTGCTGGGTCGAGTCCAGGAGTCCGCGGATCTGCGCGTCGCTGCTCTTGTGGATCTCCATCATTTTGGCATGTCGATCCTGCTCGGAAAGTGAAGAGTCCTGGTGCAGGCTCTCCATCTGGGAGTGTTCAGACTGAAGAGCTTCCAGCACTTTGGGCTGCTGATCTGAGGTGAGGTTGAGTTTCTTTGTTAGCTCGGCGGCGCGATGGGCAGGATCGAAGGGCGGGCCGTGGTGGCGGCCGCCATTGTCCTGCGCCGGCGGCGGCTGCTGAGTGTTCGACGGGCTATCCTGCGCCGCCGCAAAACGCACGGCGATCGAGATGAGGCCGGCGGCGGCAAGAACGAGCAGGGACTGTTTGAGCATGGGGAATCTCCTTAATTTATTGAAATCGGTCTACACCTATGAACGGAATTATGAACCCAGAGTTGCGCAAGAAACCAAGATTCGGACGATCTTTGCATAACTTTACGAAAGTGGCTTCGATTTGGGGTTTACCAGATGGAAAACGATGCCGAGCCCTTGCTCTCACTGGCTAGAACCGTTGCGCGATGCATACGCGCGACAGACGCAAGGCGCGACGCCAACGGATTAGCGCTTACCGAGGCCTCCTTTCGGATGATCAGTTTTGCAACGGGCGTATGCGCGAGGGCTTGAATGCCCGGGCAGCTAAAACAAGCAATCCTGCTGTGCTCAGCCACGCGAACCAGTCATCCAGACGCGAGTAAATCGTGCGTGCACCTCTGGTCGGGACTTCCGCGATCATCGCGTAATGGGTTGTTTGGCAGTGATCCATCGTAGAGAGAACGCGGCCCTCATAATCGAAGGCTGCGGAGAGGCCATGGCTGGTCTGGCGATCGAGATTGAAGCCTTGTTCAATGGCTCGAAAACTGGTCATCTGAGTGTGCCACGGGTCGATCGCGTGCCAATCGTTCGAAGGACTAGGCACAATGTCTGATCTCGAGGCACCCGCTTGCATCAGCAACTGTGGAAAGTCGGCATCGAAGCAAATCGCAGCGCTGATGCGGCCGAACGGTGTATCGAGGCTGCGCAGTTTGCCGCCTTTCGCGACGCTCATCGCGGCCTCATCGCCGGGTACTGGGTGGGTCTTGTAGTACTGCCACGCAATTTGGCCCTTCGGGTCAATCAGCACCAGCTTGTTCTCAAGAGGTTTCGGCTGCCCGGGATTCCAGGTAGCCAGCGCCATGCCCAAGTAAGCGTGGTTTCTGGCCGCCAGTTGGGAGCCCCGGGCGAGGAGCGCGGCCTCGTCTTCTTTGAAAACCTCGCTATTGCCTTCAGCCCAGAAAATGATTCTTGCGCCTCCTTGCGCTTCGTGTTCGGCACGCTCCAGGAGGTCGTCGTTAACGGCCGCGGTCCAATTGCGGATTGCGGTCAGATCGCTGGTTGTCGCTTGGTTTCTGAGAAGGCGATCCCAAACGTCCTTCCCGGGCTCGGTACCTACATTTCTTGCGGAAAGCGACGCGATTCGGACTGTTTCCGATGAGGGCGGGAACAATGCCATCCGCAGGCCGCCTGACAGAATCACCGCCGCAATCGTCGCAACGCAAACATAGGCTGCCGCTCGAGCCCGACTGCAATTCCAGCCTTCTTCCCAAACGTAGTTGCATACAGCGGCGAACCAGCCGATCAGGAATGTTATGCTCCACAACCCAGTCACCCGCCTGCGTAGTTTTTGAGCTGGCGATCTCGAACTCTCGCCAGTCGGATCTGGCCGAGTGGGGGGTAGATTCCCTGGAATTCGCCGTGGTCCTCTTCCTGTGGTGCAGTCTCTACTTCAGCATCAAGCAATGGCAACAATTGACGCAGGAAAGGGAACGCCTGCTGCGCGCCGAGACTGAGGCTCGCGAAGCCCGGCTCACCGCGTTGCGTTGCCAGCTGAATCCTCACTTCCTGTTTAATTCACTCAATGCCGTTTCCACGCTCGTTCTCGACGGGAACGCTCCTGCCGCCACTACTATGCTGGCGCAGATCGGCGAGCTCTTACGCACAAGCCTGGACAACGAAGTAATGCTGGAGGTAGCACTTTCACAGGAAATAGCGCTTACGGAACGCTACCTTGCCATTGAACAGACGCGGCTGGGAGAGCGGCTGCGGGTCGATTTGGCGATTCCTTCCGACACCCTGGATGCACTGGTGCCAACAATGTTCCTGCAACCGCTGGTTGAGAACGCTGTGCGGCACGGTGTAGCCCAGTTCGTCGGCGGTGGAAAAATTGCGATCGAGAGTGAGCTTCACCTTGACCGATTGCGAATTGTCATCCGGAACTCGGGCCGGCCTAGTTCTAACAAGCAAGACGAACATGCGAATGGAATTGGCCTGAGTAACACAGCAGAACGTCTGAAGACTCTTTACGGAACCGACCACAAGTTTTCACTGGACTGGCCGGAAGCGGGCGGTTGCGAGGTGACGGTGGAACTGCCTTTCCACAAGGCCGCACACGCACATGAGGCACTCGCGTGCGCGCACTGATCGTGGACGACGAGGCCTTGGCCCGACGTGGTGTTGTCCTGCGGCTGCGGGAATTCAAAGATGTCGAGGTCATCGGGGAATGCGGGGACGGGGCATCTGCGGTTGAGAAAATCCTGGAGCTCTCGCCCGATGTCGTGTTTCTCGATGTTCAGATGCCTGACATTAACGGCTTTGACGTTTTGCGTGCGCTACCCAGGAAAAACCTGCCCGGTGTGATTTTTCTGACCGCATATGAACAGCATGCGTTGCGGGCATTCGAGGTGCACGCATTAGATTACCTGCTCAAACCGGTGGACTACGCGCGCTTTGCGGCGGCCATCAGTCGCGCTCGAAAGCTCCTCGATTCGGCTTTGAAGGTTACGATGGCTGAGCGCCTTCTCCAAATGATCGACCAACCCTGCGAGAGGTTCGCCTCTCGTTTTACGGTGCGGACCGGGTCCAGAATTCAAGTGGTACTCGCGGAGGATATCGAGTGGATCGGAGCTGCCGGGGACTATACGGAGTTGCATTCCGGCGAGCGAACTCATTTGCTACGCGAGACCATGAATTCACTGGAGCAAAGGCTCGACCCGGCGAAGTTTCTTCGTATCCATCGTTCCCGGATCGTGCGCACGAGCGGCATTCTGGAGCTCCGTTCTATCGACAACCGGGAGTTCACGGTCAGGCTTTCCGACGGCTCCGAACATCGCTCCAGCAGGACGTATGCGGATCGTCTCGAGGATTGGCTGTCTTCTGGAAAGAGTTGATCGCCGCACGCCCTGGAAGCCATCCACTAACGGGCTTCGAGGAAGCTGGCCGGATTGGGCACTCAGAAGTCGATGCCAACCCGCAATTTTTCAGAGGTGAATACCATGTTGACGCAAGCTGAAAAGGGGCAAGCTTTTCGCGCGCTTCACCAGCGCGAGACTGCATTCATCATTCCCAACCCTTGGGACGTGGGAACAGCGCGTCTGCTGGCGAGCCTGGGCTTCGAAGCACTCGCCACCACCAGCGCCGGATATGCTTTTTCCGTTGGGCGGCAGGACAGCTCGATTCATCGGGACGAAACGCTGGCTCATGCTGCCGCCATTGTGTCCGCCAGTAACCTGCCAGTCAGCGCCGATCTTGAGAACGGCTTTGGAGACTCCCCTGAAGTTGTCGCGGAAACCATCCGACTTGCGGCAGCCGCCGGAGTTGCCGGAGGTTCTATCGAAGACAGGTCGCGAGAATCAGGTCATCCGGTCTATGCACAGGAGCATGCGGTCGAGCGAGTGCGTGCGGCGACGGAGGTCGTGCGTAATCTCCCTTTTCCGTTCACCCTGACCGCGCGTGCGGAGAACTACCTCGCTGGCCGCCCCGGCCTCAAAGACACGATCAAGCGACTACAGGCCTATCAAGACGCCGGCGCCGATGTTCTCTATGCACCAGGACTGACCGGCGAGGACGAGATCATTACCGTGGTCAGCTCCGTCGACCGCCCGGTGAACGTCCTGATGGGACTGCAAGGCGTTCAGCTGAGTCTAAGCGTTCTCTCAGCGATCGGGGTCACGCGCGTCAGCGTCGGAAGCGCGCTTTCTCGTGCGGCTCTCGGTGCTTTTCTTCGTGCCGCTCGAGAGATGCGGGCGCACGGTACATTCACTTTCGCAGAAGACGCGGTTAGTTATCGAGAGATCAACGCTATGTTCAAGGCGTAACGCGGGCTGAGCAGTTGATAGTGCAGAACAAAATCGCCCGCCGTCCGGTGTGAGGGTGCTTGAAAGAATGGAGCCGACGAGCGGACTTGAACCGCTGACCTGCCGATTACGAATCGGCTGCTCTACCAACTGAGCTACGTCGGCTTTGATTAGTGTTTATGCGGCTTCCTGCGATTTCGAACGGCTTGGCAGTCTAAGTTCTGCCCCAATTCGCACCAGCCTCTTCATCGCGGCCCCGCTTGCTGCTTGGATTTTAACATCAGGTAATGCTGCTGTGTCGTTGATACGTCCGGTAATGCTGTTCTGCTATTCTTGGTTTCGAAATGACGATGCGCGCATGACCATTGTCGCAGGCGTAGACTTCGGCACCTTGAACGTTCGCGTTACGATCGCGGACAGCAGACGCGGTCTGCTGGGTTCGGCCTCCTCCGAATATCCGCTGCACAGAAAGAAGGACGATCCCGAATTTGCCACTCAGTCTCACGATGACCACATGCGTGCATTGATTGACGCGACTCGCCGGGCAATGGCCGAGGCCAATGTTTCCGGCGATCAGATCGCGGCGATGGCGTTAGATACAACCGGCTCAAGCGTCGTCCCGGTTGGAGAAGGCTTGGTTCCTTTGGATGACTATTATCTCTGGTGCGACCACCGGTCCAAAAGCGAAGCTGCCGAGATTACTGAGCTAGCACATCGGGAAGGTCTCAAGGCCATCGAGTGGTGCGGAGGCGTCTATTCATCAGAGTGGGGATTTGCCAAACTGCTGCACTGGTTGCGTCGTAATCCAGAGAAGCGGAAAAGCTTCGCCAGCGCCTTTGAACATTGCGATATGGTTGCCGCCACTCTGTGCGGGATCACCGATCCGAAGCATGTGAAGCGCAGTGTATGCGCGATGGGCCACAAATGGTTGTGGAACGCCGACCTTGGTGGCCTTCCGCCAGAAGGTTTCCTCGCCAAACTAGATCCGTTATTTGCAGGTGTTCGAGCCAGACTTGAAGGCGAGTACGCTGCGTCCGATCAAATCGCCGGCCGGCTCTCGCCCTACTGGGCACAGAAACTTGGCGTACGTCCGGACATACCCATTCCGGTCGGCGCCTTGGACGCCCACTGGGATGCGATCGGCTCCGGTGCCAAGGAAGGAGACATCGTCAACGTAGTCGGCACGTCCACCTGCATCATTGCGTATGTGCGGCAAGCTGAGCTGATTCCAGGTGTTTGCGGTGTTGTGAAAGGAAGTGTGCACCCACAATACACTGGTATCGAAGCAGGACTTTCGGCCACTGGCGACATCTTTGGTGCGATTGCCCGGCGGGCGAACACAACCGTCGCGGAACTAAGCAAAGGGCTGGAGAGTTACCGCGCCGGCCAAACCGGGTTGCTGCGCATGACATGGGACAATGGCGATCGCACCGTTCTCGTCAATCCAAATCTCGGCGGTATTACCATTGGGTGGAACTTGCAACACACGGCACAAGACGAACTCTTTGCCGCCATCGAAGGCACAGCATTGCATACACGGATCATTCTGGATCGAATGAGCGAACACGGTGCCTCCACGCATCGCGTGATCAACGGGGGCGGAATTCCACAGAATAGTCCGGTGCTGAACCAGGTTTATGCCAATGTTCTAGGCAGGCCGGTGTTGGTTCCGAGCAGCAAGGTAACTGGGCTCGGCTCAGCAATTTTTGCGTTTCTTGCAGCGGGAACCTTTCGTAGCATTGAAGGGTGCCAGGAACATATCTGCCCTGCTTACACTACCTTCACACCTCAAGCGGAAGAGCGCGAGATCTACGACGAACTCTACACGCTGTATCGGCGGATATATTTTGACTTCGGAAGACCGTCAAGAGACAGCCGTTTCGGTGAGGTATTGCCCAAGTTAATTCAAATTGCCCGCTCCGGCAGCTCTTAGTGAGAGGCAATGTAATCGATACTGTTTTGCGTAGGACCGGGGCACGCGGAACCCGCGCGAGGGTCAGGGCACTTACTTCGTAGCCAGTCTGGCTGTTCTTGGGACAATACGGTGCCGTTAAGATGTCTGGGGCGCACACTCCCCCCGTTCTAGAAGAGAATCGATTTACCAAGTCAATTCTAATCTGCTATTCTGTTGCTCTGTTTGGTTCCTGTTTTCGAAGATCTGCGCCGCTAGGGCGCAGCCGAGGGAGGGCAGTTGTACACAATCCGCGACATCGCTCGGCTGGCTGGGGTGTCTGTCGCTACGGTGTCCGGCGTCCTCAACAAGAAACCCACGGTCAGACCGAAGTTGGTCCAGCGCGTAAAGAAGGCGATGGATGCGTTGGATTACTACCCCGATCAAGTGGCGCGCAGCTTGCGAGTGCGTCGCACTTGCACCGTCGGCATGGTAATTGCCGATGTTACGAATCCCTTTTTCACCGATGTGATTCGGGGCGTCGAGCAGGAGGCACAGAGCAATCAGTATTCAGTCATCCTCTGTGACGCCAATGAAGATCCCGCCTTGGAACGGCACTACCTGAGCACGCTGTTTTCCCGGCGTGTCGACGGTGTCCTGTTGGCGCCAACCAGTTTATCTTCTCCTCAGGAGACGCGCATTCATAAGCGCTTTCCTATCGTTCTGATCGATCGTGTCCCGCTCGGCTTCGTGGGACCGGCCGTGCTGACGGATAATTACGCCGCAGCCTATGAGGGCACGCGTCACCTGATTGAACTCGGCCATCGCCAGATCGCCATCATTGCGGGACACCTCAATCTTTCCAATGGGTTGGATCGACTTGAGGGATTTCGCAAGGCGCTGCAGGAGGAGCATCTCGCGCTTCCCGACAAGTATTTGCAACAGGGTAACTTTCAATTGGAAAGCGGATATCGATGTGGGTTGGAGCTCATGCGGCTTCCCGTGCCTCCTACGGCCGTTTTTTCCTGCAACAACAAGATGACGCTGGGTCTGATGCGGGCCCTCGGAGAACTCCACGTGAATTGTCCGCAAACTGTGAGCGTTCTGGGTTTTGATGACTTCGAATGGTCCGCTTATTTTACCCCCCGCCTGACCACCATCGCTCAGCCCGCCTGCGAAATGGGGAAGCAGGCCATGCGAATGCTGCTGAATAAGCTCCAGGAACCACAGAAGAGTGCCGAAGACAACGAAACCGAGGGAGTCGCGGTAATGCTGAAGGCAGAATTAAGGGTTAGAGATTCAACCTCCGCACCCGCTTCGTCCGTCTCAACCACCAACCAGCAGAACCTGGGAGGGATCGGGATTGATTCCACCGGCACAACCGATATTGCGGCGCGCTCGATGACGCAAGAGCCGCGCTGATCCCAACCTTCCGCGCTCGCGGACTGTCAAACCTGCCTGCACCGATCTGACTCCGGGCGAGACCTCGCTACGTCCAGTGAACACACCCCAAACCTGGCATCGCTGACAATATTGTGGAAAATTAAACGATATCATTTTGCTAAAGCTAAACCCCTGCCTTGTAGCCGAACGGTGACCATCGCCCGATATCATGTAGTGATATAAAGTGCTTATTTTACAGCGATATACATGGAATGCTATAGATCGTCGCTGATTCTACAGTGCTCACGACCTCACCCGCATCCTCAAATAAAACGATTGCTTTTTGTCTTGACAAGCAAAGGTTGTCAGGTGTAATTCTTTCGTCCTCAAAGAAAAAGTAGAGAGTTTCTCTTGATGACCGACTGCCGAGGTTCGGTTCGGGGTCGAAGAAGATGGAAGCGCGATGCGCAGTGCGAAGGACACACGACACGTGTACTCGTCGAAACCAGGAGCCACATATGCCAGAGGCAACGAAGCAGTTTCTGACAAGCGTGCGGAGGGGATTGGTTTGGCTGTCCTGTATTTTGTTGCCGGTATGTATGTGGGGTCAGTCCTCCACAACTTCGCTCAATGGGACCGTCCAGGATTCTTCTGGGGCGGTCGTAGCAGGAGCGGTTCTTACCCTGAACAATAGGAGCAATGGCTTTCATGCGACGACCCAGTCGGACGCGAAAGGGCAATACGAATTCGCCCAGCTCGCGCCCGGCACCTACGAGGTCAGAGCTAAGGCCAAAGATCTCGGCGAACAGGTGAAAGTTGCCGAACTGCTGGTCAGCCAGCCCGCGACCATCGCGTTCATCTTGTCGGTAAGAAGTGTCGCAGAAACGGTGAACGTTTCCGCAGCCGCGGAAACTCTGAATACCACTGACGCGACGATCGGCAACTCCGTAAGTAACTCTACGATTGAGGCGCTTCCCATGGAAGGCCGCAATGTACCGGATCTTCTCAGTCTTCAGCCCGGAGTGTTGTATTTGGGCCGGCAGATTGATCAGACGGTGGACAGCCGGAGCGGCGCAGTATCGGGGGCCCGGTCCGATCAGACCAACGTGACCCTCGACGGCGTCGACGACAATGATCAAACCAACGGATTTGCGTTTACCGGCGTTTTGCGCTCCACCATTGATTCTGTCGAAGAGTTTCGCGTTACCACTACCAGTGCCAATGCGGATGCGGGGCGAAACTCGGGTGCGCAAGTAATTCTGGTCACCAAGAGCGGGACAAACCAGCTCCACGGCGGTGTGTACGAGTACAACCGGAATACGGTAGCGGTCGCCAATGACTGGTTTAACAAGCAGGCAGAATTATCGGAGGGTTTGCCAAACAAGCCAGGAGAACTGATTCGCAATACGTTTGGAGGAACAGTCGGCGGACCCATACAGAAAAATCGCCTGTTTTTCTTCCTGAACTATGAGGGCCAGCGAACGGCTGAAAATCAGCAACAGACCCTCACTGTCCCCACCGCCTCTCTTCGTGCCGGGAATGTCATCTACGTCCCCGCTACGGGACCCAACGTCACGCTGACTCCAACCGAAATTGCAGGCATGGATCCGGGTTGTACCGCGCGCACCTACGGACCCGGTGTTGACCCCAATACCCTTGCAATTTTCAACCAGTACCCTCTGCCCAATGGCCAGGTCTTCGGGGATGGCTTGAATACCGAGTCGTTCACTTGGTCTGCCCCCAATCCAACCAACCTGAATACGTATATCGTGAAGCTTGACTACATTGCAGGGGCGCACAGATTCTTTCTGCGAGGCAATCTGCAAAACGACAAAACCTCTGGCCCTCCCCAGTTTCCGGGCAACGTTCCCAGTTACCTGCTGCAGAACAACAGTAAAGGTATTGCTGTGGGTGACGTGTGGGCCATCCGGAACAACGTGATCAATTCATTTCACTATGGTTACATCCGCCAGGGCGTTCCCGATGGCGGCGCCGGCGACGGTGCCTACGTAGATTTCATAGGACTCAGCTCCCTGAATGCCGAAAACAGAACGATTAACCGGGATGTGCCGGTGCACAACTTCATCGATGACATAACCTGGGTGAAGCACGACCACACGCTGCAGTTGGGAGTAAACTACCGGCTGATCCACAATCTTGCGGCATCCAACGCGACCTCTTTCTCTTCCGCCGACGGCAACTACAGCTACATGAACGATTCTGGAATCGCCAACACTGGGCAGAATTTCGACCCTGCCGCGTTCGGTTATCCCGCTGTGGCCGGGTCGTTCGACACTTCTTTCAACAATGCCATGATTGCCGCCACGGGTTTAGTAACTGACATCAACACGACCAGCAACTATTCCGTATCTCCCAGTGGGGCAACTGGAAATCTTCTGCCGCAAGGAGATGTGATCAACCGGGATTACAAGAACAGCGAGTTCGAGTATTACCTGCAGGATTCATGGAAGGTGCGCCGAAATCTCACCCTCACTTTCGGACTGCGGCACACCTTGCTGCAGACGCCTTATGAGATCCATGGACAGCAGGTTCAGTCCGTTACGGACTTACAGAACTGGTTCCAGACTCGGACCCAGTTTGCCGCGATCGGTCAGGTGCAACAGCCCTTCCTCTCATTCGCTCCTTCCGGACAGGCCCGTGGTCTAAAGCCTTATTGGCCCATGAACACGAATAACGTTGCTCCCAGGTTCGCGATCGCCTATGCGCCGTCATTCGACCACGGCCTGCTGCACAAGGTGTTCGGAAACAGCAACAGCAGCTCTCTTCGCGCCGGCATCGGCGTGTATTACGACCACTTCGGCCAAGGCATAGTGAATTCGTTTTCTCAGTTGGGATCTTTCAGTCTGACTTCGACTCTCACCAGCGCCGGCGGAGGCGGATCTCTCGCCTTCGTTCCTACTACACCCCGTTTCAGCAGCCTCAACGATATCCCTCCCGGGCTTCCGCAGCAGGCAAGGATATCGTATCCCGATGCGCCACTCGGGGGGCTCAATGATCAGAATGCGCTCGGAGTCGATGATCACATAAAGACTCCCTACTCCTACGCCTTCAATACGTCATTTCAGCGCCAGCTGCCAGCCGGCTTTACGCTCGAAGTCGCTTACGTGGGCAGGCTCGGACGACATCTTTTGCAGCAATATGACTGGGGAGAGCCCTTGGACTTGGTCGATCCGAATACTGGGGTCGACTACTTTAACGCGGCCACGCAACTCTCCAAGGCCGGGTACGCGGGTGTGACCAACATCGCTCCCATTCAGTATTGGGAAGACATGTTTCCTGCTGCTGCCCAGGGCGGACTGAGTGCAACCCAGAACATCTACAACCTGTGGCGCACTTTGCTGGGAAATGAGACGTTCGGACTCTTCCTCCTTGATGTCCAGTGTTCGCCCAATTACTGTGGTGGGCAGACGAATCGTTATTTCAGTCCTCAGTACGGAGCTCTCTTCACCTGGAACTCGCTGGCAAATAGCAGTTACAACGCCGGCCAGGTCGTGCTGCGGCACCCCATGACGCATGGGCTGCAGTTCGATTTCAACTACACGCTGGGTAAATCATTGGATTTTGGATCGGATACGGAACGCACCTGCCAGTTCTGCAAAGGTGGTGTCTTCGGTCCGATTATCAGCACGTGGAGACCCCGGGATAACTACGCCGTGTCGGACTTCGACACCAGGCATATCGTTACACTCGATTGGGTCTATGCCCTGCCCTTTGGTCAGCGCCTTACGGGGATCAGTCGCGGACTATTCGGGGGCTGGCAGATTTCTGGTCTGACTCGCTGGACCAGCGGTCTGCCTTTCAGCATTCTGCAAAGCTCGAACTGGTCTACCAATTGGACCCAGGTCAGCTGGCTGGTCCAGACCGGACCGGTGGCCACCAGTAAACACATTGGCAGCGCCGGTGTGCCGCAAGCTTTCTCAGATCCTTCTGCCATCCAGTCCGGCTATCAAACAGGATTCCCCGAGCGCAGCGCATATCCCGGAGAAGCTGGGCAGAGAAACCAGTTCCGCGGCGATGGATACTTCGGAATCGATTCCGGCCTCTCCAAGAGCTGGGTCATCCACGAAGGACAGAATCTCAAGTTTGCATGGGAGATATTCAACCTTACGAATTCGGTGCGCTTTGACGTCCACTCTATAAATAACGACGCGTCGCAAGCAGGGTTTGGCGACTACAGTTCGACGCTCACTGCGCCACGTGTACAACAGTTCTCACTGCGATACAGCTTCTAGCAAGCGAGTCATTGGCCAGGAGTCGCGAGAATCAAGGGCAAGTGACGGGTAACTTTGCAGGCACTATGCGCATTCTCCGAGGCAGCCTCAATGCGGCGTGACGATCTGTCAACGGTTTTTATGAAATCGGCATCGGTGTTCCTGGCACTGTTTGCTATTGCCGCTGCCGCTGCTTTTGCGCAAACGGCGGACAATGATTTCCTTGACTCGCTCGGCCTGGCGCGCCTGAAAAATTATTCCAGCCACCGCGTCTCGAGCGGCAACAGGTACGTTTTGAGCAATGATGACAGCAAGCGAATCATGCCCGGAGAAACCTTCGTCATGGCCAATCTGGCCGGTCCCGGCATGGTTACACACATCTGGTTGACGGTGGCGGCGAATGAGTTTGGCTGGCCGCGTCTGGCGCGCGTGCGCGTCTATTACGACGGCCATAAGACGCCCAGCGTGGACGCTCCGCTCGGGGATTTCTTTGCCGTTGGACATGGCGCGGAACGCGATGTGAATTCCATGATGGTACGTGACAGTTCTTTTGGCCGGGCACGCAACAGCTACTGGCCCATGCCCTTCCGGAAGTCGTGTCGCATCACCATAACCAACGAGGGCAACCGTCTGCTGCCCATGTTCTATTACCATGTCGACTATCGCAAATACACTTCCCTGCCCGCAGACATAGCCTACTTTCATGCCTACTACCGGCAAGAGCGACCCGCCCGCAGTGGCCACAATTACGCATTTCTCGATACCAAAGGCATCGGCCACTACGTCGGCACTGTGCTTAGTGTCGTACTGACGCAGATTTCCTGGTTCGGCGAAGGCGACGATCTGTTCTACATCGACGGCGCCAAGAATCCGCAGATTTATGGCACAGGGACGGAAGATTATTTTAACGACGCATGGGATCTGCGGGATGCGAGTTCCAACTGGACGGGCACCCCGATCGCGGAAGGAGAACTTCCCGGGTCCAGACTCTCCGCTTACCGATGGCATGTTCCCGATCCGATCCCGTTTACCAAGTCGATCTGGGCGGGCATCGAACACTCAGGCTGGACCTCGAATCCCGACGGCAGCGTTCGCTCGGGGTTTGAAGAGCGCCCTGATTATTTTTCCAGTGTGGCGTTCTGGTATCAGAAAGGCGTCAATGAAAGTCTTCCCGAGCCTCCCTTTGGGGATGGGCGCCTTCCTTACGGTAATGCCACACAGGTCGCTGTCGAGGACTCGATCAGCGACGTGACCACGGAACACGGTACGGCCGTGGTATTGCGGGATGTGGACTGGGCAAAAGATCTCTTGCTTTTCAAGGCAGAAGGAGTCGGATCCAAAATCAACGTTCCGGTCGAGATTGCTGAGGACGGGCAGTACGAGATTGTGGCCCAGCTTGCGCTAGGTCCCGATTATGGCGATTACACCGCACTGCTGGACGGGAATGTAACCAATGTGGATACCCGTAAACCCATGACTTCGGAAATTCCGCTTCCGGGGCCCGAAGTCTTTCGCAATTACTTGACCGAGCTGTATGTGGCACGCGACCGAACACTGGGCCTGGTCAACCTCTCTAAGGGGCGGCACACCGTGACCTTTGTGTGCCAGAGCAAGGATCCACGTTCGGTGGGTTACAACCTCGGCATCAACGAATTTGTGCTGGAGAGGGTTCTGAACGCCGAAACATCCACCGAGGTCTTGCCCATGGAAGAAAAAGGAGAAGCAACAGGGGGCGTGGGCGGGCCTGTTTATCGCGGCCAGCCTCTTTCGTTTTACGTGAGGAATCTAAAGGCTGCTTCCGACCCCAACCGCGTGGAAATTATTCGAGCCATCGGCTACTTCGGCGCCGACGGAGTCTCGGCCGTACCCGAACTTATATCCGCGCTCTCTGACTTTTCCCCCGTCGTACGCTCTGCAGCCGTAGGCTCGCTCGCACAGATCGGGCCCACGGCTGCAGCGGCGGTTCCGGGGTTGGCGAAAGTGCTTTCGGATCCCACTCCGCAGGTGCGCGATCTGGCGGCGATTGCGTTACGGATGATGGGTCCCAAGGCAGTAGCGGCTGTGCCCGAACTGATTCGCGCTCTGAATGATCCAGTAGACTTCGTCCGCGCTCCGGTTGCCGATGCACTTGGAGCCATTGGGCCTGGAGCGCAAGCCGCGGTTCCCGCGCTGGCCGAGAGACTGCTTCTGCAACATGAAGAGGGGTTTGTCTTGACCAGCTTGGCCTATGCCCTTGGCGACATCGGCCCCGCCGCAAAGGATGCGCTCCCCGCGCTGCGGCAGGTTCTTGAGAAGCGCCGCGTGGGCTCTGCAGCTCAGGAAGCGATTCTCAAGATTGAGGGGAAGCCCGTACCGACCTATCACCCATGAGAATCGACAAAACTGATAAGGGTGCTCCAGTGCGACGGAACTGTCGGTTTCTGGTTTAATTGCAGGCATCAAAGCAGCAGGGGTCACTTTTTTCCCATAGGAGTAATGGATGTGCGTCCCTGAAAGGCAGCAGCGACCCGCTTGGATCTTCCTCGCCGCAGTGTTTCTATCCTGCGCACCCTTTGCCCGGACTCAAGCCACCCCATTGGGCAGTGAATTTCGCGAGCAGGTCGATCAGATTGCGAAGCAGGCTTTGAAAAACACGGGTGTACCCAGTGCTTCCGTCGCGATCGCGAAAGACGGCCAGATCGCATACGCCCACGCGTATGGTGATGCGCGGCTCGAGCCGCGCGTTCCCGCTCGTCCCGAAATGCGCTACAGCATCGGGTCGATCAGCAAGCAATTCACCGCGACCGCCATATTAATGTTGGCAGAGGAACACAAGTTATCGCTCGACGACCCGGTCTCCCGCTTCTTGCCAACGTTGACGCGCGCGAACGAGGTTACGATCCGGGAGCTACTTTCCCACACATCAGGCTACCAGGATTACTGGCCGCAAGATTATGTGCCTCCCTTCATGCTTGCCGAAGTGACGGCCGATCAGATTCTGGAACAGTGGGCGCGAAGGCCACTCGACTTCGATCCTGGTACGCAATGGCAGTACAGCAACACGAACTTTGTAATCGCCGGGCTGATTGTAGAAAAAGCCAGCGGAATGCCTCTGATGAGGTTCCTGCGCGAGCGCGTTTTCCTGCCTGTCGGGATGGAAAGTGTTGCCGACGTGGATAATGGCCCCCTCAGCGATCCCGATGCCACGGGCTATCTGCGGTACGGGCTGGGCCCGGACCGTGTGGCGCCCAAGGAAGGCAAGGGATGGCTCTTTGCCGCGGGTGAACTCGCCATGCCGGCGCGTGACTTGGCCAAGTGGGATATAGCAATGATCGATCAACGCCTGCTCAAGCCTTCCTCCTACAAGGAAATGCAAACCGAAGTTCTGCTCAAAAGCGGAGAAGGAACGCGATACGGACTTGGTATCTCGGTCCGGTACGAGTTGCATCATCGCGTTCTGGAACACGGTGGCGAAATCTCAGGCTTCGCGGCTGAGAACATGGTTTTCCCGGATGATCGCATTGCGCTCGTGGTACTCACCAATGAAATGCCGGCAGATGCGGCTCCGGAGATAGCGCAGAAGATCGCCGAGTTGCTTTTTCCGGAGGATCCGGCGCCTGTCGACAAAGAAAAACAGCAGGCCCTGAGAATATTTGAACAACTGCAGCAGGGCGCAGTCGACCGCTCGCTGCTTACCGCGAATGCGAAGAGCTACTTTACCGAGCAGGCCCTTCAGGATTTCGCGA
>Ga0210396_10001832_pt1 | contig 22239 bp, 15 predicted proteins | sample IncBWH17OmetaG_FD_155466 | JGI IMG/M metagenome (GOLD analysis project Ga0210396, IMG submission 155466) | Forest soil microbial communities from Barre Woods Harvard Forest LTER site, Petersham, Massachusetts, United States - Inc-BW-H-17-O ... | reverse complement strand
CTTACGGTAGTGTTCAGCGCAGACGTCGTGCTCTTCAGTTCCGCTGACGTCGTCGCTGCTTCCGTCGCCTTCACGGTCGCATCGGTCGCTTTCGAGTTTGCCGAAGCCGCTGCTTCGCGCGCTGCTTCAATCTCGCGATCCCGCTTGGCCAGTTCTTCCTTCAACATCTGGAGCTGTTCTTGCTGTGCCTGTAGTGCCTGGCGGAGTTCTTCGAGTTGTGCCGCGATTTCCGCGCTGGTCTTCTCGGTTGCTTTCGCCGCAGGTTTTGCCGGTGTCGTAGACTTGCTCGCATCGGCTTCTTTCGGCGCGTCCTTTGGTGAATCGGCGTACGCCGCTCCCGTCATAAGGAACAGCGACAAAGTTAGTGCTGCAAATTTTTTCATTGCCTCTCTCTTTTTGCTGCAAATTTCGTAATATTTCAGCGGGAAAGACTTACCACCCCGTCAAGGACCTTAGTTGTCCTCTCTTACGGTGATGTCAATTGAGTGTTAATAATCTGTAACAATCCACTTTGTACGATATCCATCCCCCGTAATTTCAGCCACTTACACAACCTGGCAAGCATTACAGCGGAATAGGATTTCACTTCGTGAAGGGCTAAACCGCGGCCTAACAGGTCCGCTGTAGACCACAAAAGAACCACGGAGCGACCATTGGATGAAGAGGATTAGCGACAGCGAAAAATTCTAACGAATCTGGCCCATCTCGTACGCCAGTACGATCCGCGTCAGCAAATACTGATAATGCGCATCGGTATCTTGCAAATCCGCGTCTGTCTTTTGCAGTTCTGCTTGGCTGAATTCCACAATCGTTCCCAATCCTAGCTTGTATCGCGCCTGCGCCAGCTCCAGCGCCAAGTTAGCTTGCTCGCGCAATTGCTGCGTCACGGTCAGTCGCTCGTACGCCTTCTCGGAATCCAGCCAGCTGTTCCTCACATCGCGTGCAACATTATTTTGCAAGTCTTGCAGTTGCTTCTTGCGCAGCTCAACGTCCAGGTCCGCGCTCTTTGCCCGTGCGTTGAACAGAAATCCATTGAAGACCGGTATATTGATATTTAACCCGACGGCGCCATATGAACTCGAAACGTGATCGTCGCGCACCGGCGCCAAACCTGCCGCCCCGCTCGCATTAATGGTCGGCCACCACAAATCGTGCTCCGCTTTGCTGAATTTCGCTGCCGCGCTTACCTGGTCCTCCAAAGACTTAACTTCCGGCCGCTGGTTCAACGCCTCTTGAATCAGCGGTGACGGGTCCACGGCAGGCGCCACCGTTTGCATCGGCGGTTCCACCGTCGCGAATTCCTGCTGCTCCGGATAGCCCATAATCGCCGAAAGCGTCGAAAGCGAGGCTTGGTAGTTGTTCTGCGATTCCAGCTGCAACAGCCGCGCACGCGCAAAATCCACCTTACTGAAGCTCAGGTCCAAGTCCGATTTCAGCTTGGCATTGGTCAACGCCTGTATCTGGTCGACCAACAGTTGCCTGGCCTTTACCGTTTCCTCGGCCACTTGCAGCAGCGCTTTCGTCTCCAGCGTGTTGTAGAAAGCTTGGTCTACGGCCAACACAATCTGCTGCTGCGTAGCGACCGCATTCTGATCGACCGCTTTGGCCTGAAACGCTGAATTCGCGATCAGGTTTTGTGTCCGCCCAAAATCCGTGATCAACTGGTTCACGGTGACGCCCGCTGCTGCTCTTGGATACACCGTCGGGTTCGTCAAATACCCCGCAGAAATTCGCGTGCCCGGATTGGAATCCACGGCGGTAACGCTCAAGTTCGCTTGTGGCAGCAGCGCCGACCGCGCCTCGCGCACAAATTCATGCGCCTGCATCGCCTGCAGCTTCCCCACCGTAATTTCCGGATTATTTCTGATCGCCGTCGCTTCGGCTTCTTGCAGTGTGAGTTGCCGCGCATTCGGCCCGGGAGTTGCCACCGTTTGTTGCGCCGGTGTACTCGCCTGAGGCGCAGGTGCCTGCGGCATCGATTGCGGCGCCTGCTGTGTCTGTGCCAGCGAACCCTTGCTTACGCACATGCCACCCAGAATAATCATCGCCATTCCGCAGAGCCGCTTCACGCCACCACCTCCGTCGTCTGCGCTCCGCGGCGCCTTCCGTGGATCACCAGATACACCGCCGGAACCAGAAACACCGTAACCACCACCGACACGCCCAGCCCTCCAATCACCGCGCGCGCCAGCGGTGCATACTGTTCGCTGCCCGCCTCAATTCCCAGCGCCATGGGAATCAGCCCCAACAGCGTCGCCAGCGACGTCATCAGAATCGGCCGCAATCTCACCTTGCACGCCTCCACCACCGCCTGTCGCAGCGGCAATCCCCGCTCGTGCAAAATCCCCGAAAATTCCACAATCAAAATGCTGTTAGACACCACAATTCCCGTCATCATGATCACTCCCATCAGCGACATGATGTTCAGCGTGGTGTGCGTCATCCACAAAAACGCCACCACTCCCGCCAGCCCGGGCGGAATCGCCGTCAAAATAATGAACGGATCAATGAACGACCGGAACTGCGCCATCAAAATCAAGTACACCAGAATCACTGCGAGCAGCAGTCCGACTCCGAATCGGACAAAAGACTGATTCATTCCCACCACCGCGCCCTGTACCCGTACCCGCGCATTCTTCGGCAGCTTCAGCCCTCTGACCAGGTGATTCACCTCATTATTCACGCCGCTCAGATCTTCCGTTTTCGGCATCACGTAGACGTCGAAGACCCGCCGTATCTGGTAGTGATCCACTTCCGTCGGCGTGTTGATCGGATAGATCTGCGCCACCGATTGCAACGGTGTGTACTGTTTGCTGTTCGTCGCACGCAGCGGAATGTTTTTGAAATCGTTCATGGTCATCGAGTCGACCTGTTTCGGCGAGTACTGCACCGTCAGCATGTAGTTGTTTCCGGTGTTCGGATCGATCCAGTAACTTGGCGCAATCACCCCGTTCGAGGTCAACGCAGTTATCACGTTGTCCACCACCTCTTTCGGCGTCAGCCCAAGCAAACTCGCTTGCTCCCGATCGATGTTCAACTGCAATCCCGGATAGTTGATGTCTTGCGGGATCACCACGTCGCTAACCAGCTTCGACCCCTTCAATTGCAGCGCCAGATTTCGCGCGATTCCGTATCCTTCATCCAGATCGTTGTCGCTCACCTGAATATCCAGTGGCGCCGGCAATCCTTGATTCACCACCGCATCTACCAAGCCGCCCGCCTGGAAATACGCGCTCAATTGCGGCAGATCGCTGGCCAGCTTTTCCCGCACTTTCTGCATGTACGCGTAGCTTCCCACTTTGTGCTCTTCCCGCAGGCTCACTTGCACGAACGCCGTGTGCATCGCCGAATTGCTGGTATAGATCGACGAAAGGTCCGGCGTAACTCCAATATTCGATACGATCATGTCCAGATCGCTCGACGGTATGACGGACCGAATATCCTCTTCCACCCGCGCAATATACTTGTCCGTCACTTCCAGCCTCGTCCCCGAGGGCGCCTTCACGTTGATCACGAATTGCCCGGGGTCCGTTCGCGGAAAGTACGCGCGGCCCACAAACGGCACAAGCAACGCTAACAACAATACGATTGCTCCCATGATTACCAACGCCGTGCGTCCGGGACGTTCCAGTGCGCGTGTAACTTTTCCTTCGTAATAATTCAGCAGCTTCTGAAACATCACATTGAACCTGTCCACAATCTTCTGAAACCAACTCTTCGTCTTCTGCTGATGACTCTCCTCCTCATGCGCGTCCAGCCGAATAAATTGCGCGCAATACAACGGCACCACCGTCATCGCGAACACATACGAAGCAAAAATCGAAATCACCACGCCCAGCGCCAGGTCGGTGAACAAATACCGGCTCACTCCGTAGAAAAAACTGACCGGAAAAAAAACAATCGAGGTAGTCGATGTAGCCGCCAACACCGCCAGCGCCACTTCCATCCCGCCTTTTTCCGCCGCCTCGCGCGGCGCCACGCCCTGCTCCATAAATCGGAAGATGTTCTCCAGCACCACTACGGAGTCGTCAATCAATCGCGAAAACGCCAGCGCTAATCCACCCAGCAGCATCGTGTTGATCGACCCGCCTAGCAGGTTCATCACCAGAAAGCACGTTAACGCCGACAACGGAATCGAAAGCAGCACCGCAAACGTTGCCCGTGGGCTTCCCAGAAACAGCAAAATCATCAACCCCGTCAACGCCAGTCCGATTCCCCCCTCCTTCAGCAAGTTCTTTACCGCGGTCTTCACGAAGATCGATTGGTCAAACACCACCGCGGTTTTCAGCACATCCGGAATATCTACCAGATGCTTCGTAGCTTCCTTAATGCCGTTCACGATCGCGATCGTGTTGCTGTCGCCTCCCTGTTTCAGCACCGGGATGTACACCGATTTCTGTCCATCGATGCGCACGATGTTGGTTTGAATCGCGCCCGCGTCTTCCGCTTTTCCGATATCGGCGACCAGCACCGATCCCAGTCCCACCGTTTTCAACGGGATGTTGTTTACGTCGGCCGGCGTCGGCACTTGGCTGTTTGCGTAAATGTTGTAGTCGCGGTTGCCGATGCGCACGTCGCCCGCCGGCAAAATCAAGTTTGAATTATTCACCGCGGTGACCACATCCATCAGGCTCAACTGGTGCGCTTCCAATTTCACGGGATCCACGTACACCTGAATCTGTCGGTACGTGCCGCCAAACGGTTGCGGCACCGACGCGCCCTGCACATTCGCCACCTGGTTGCGCACCGCAAACTGTGCCAGGTCCTTTAGTTGCGTTTGGTTCAGTCCCTTGCCTTCCAAAGTAATCAGGCAAACCGGCAAGCTCGACGCATCAAACTTCAGCACCACCGGCGGCAACGTTCCTGGCGGTAAGCGCCGCAGGTCGGCCAGGGCCAGATTCGCGATGTTGCTCAGCGCCGCGTTCGCGTCCGTTCCCGGTTTGAAAAATATCTTGATTAAGCTCACGCCAGTCAGCGATCGCGACTCGATGTGATCGATATTGCTTCCCAGTGTAAAAAATCTCTCAAATGTATCCGTGATATCGGCTTCAATCTGCTGCGGCGGCATACCCGAATAAAATGTCGCCACCACCACCACCGGAATGTTGATTTGCGGGAAAAGGTCCACCGGCATGCGCGCCACAGTCGTCACACCTACGACCGCAACCACCAGGCACAGCATGATGATGAAATAAGGATAAGCCAGCGCGAACTTTGGCATTACTTCTCTCCCGCCGCGCCAGGTTGTGCCACGTTTATCTCTTTCGGCGTCACCTTCAAACCCGCTCGATATTCGTTGCGGCTGCCCACCACCACCCGTTCTCCATCGCTCAAGCCAGATAGCACTTCCACTCGCGTGCTGCCCTGCAGCCCCAATTGCACTTTTCGTTCCTCGATCACGTCTTGTGAATTCACCAGCAGCACCGTGCCTTCGGATCCATTCATTTCCACGGCTTCCAGCGGCACCGTCATCATATTTTTCTTTTCGGCCACTCCAATTCGCGCTTCCACATACATTCCCGGCAGCAATCTCCCGTCCGCATTCTGAAAATCAATTTCCGTATGCATCGTCCTCGTTTGTTGATCCAGTGCATCCGCAAATCGCGAAACCTTCCCCACCGAATCTTGATTCAGCGCTTGCACGTGTACCTTCACCGCGTCTCCCAGGCGAATTTGCCCGGCGATCGACTCCGGCACCGGCAACACCAATCGCAACACAGAAATCTGCGCCACCCGCACCACCGGCTCCGCATTCGTATCGTTCGAAGTTCCCGCCGCAATCAGCGATCCCACGTCCGCGTACCGCACTGTCACAACTCCAGTAAAGGGCGCGGTAATTCGTGTGTAATCCGAAAGCGCCCGGTAGCGCGTCTGGTCCGCCACCGCCACTTCCAATGCCTGTTCCGCTGCACTCAATGCGGCTTGCGTGCTGGATACCTGCGCTTCCGCCTCCAAATCCTTAGCGTGCACATCGTCCACTTCCTGTTGTGCTACTAATCCCGCTTGCTGATCCGACGCTGCCTGCAATCTGGAATCCATCGCATGCACGGCCGCGTGCGCAGACTTCGCTCGTTGTACATCGCCCTCAGCTCGCCGAATCTCTTCCTTCGCCCGCCGCACTGCCGCATCCGCTCCCGCTAACTGCGCAGCCAATTCCGGGACTTCCAGCACCGCCATCGTCTGGCCTTCTTGGACATGCGTGCCCACGTCCACGTACATCTTCTTGATATAGCCCGCCACTTTCGCGTGGATGTCCACATCCTGAAATGGTTTGAACGCGCCCGCCAACGTCAATGGCGATCCCAGCGTTCCGCGACCCACTCGAACCACCGCCGCCACCGGAGCCCCGGCAGCCTTTTCTGAACCATTGGCGTCATCCGCCTCTGTCTTCCCATGGTGGAAAAATCCAAAAAACACCAAGGCGGCCACCACAACCAGCGCGGCAATAATCCATAACTTTTTTGTCGTCATATCCTTTTCCTGACACCTGCACCGAGGCGTCTGGTCTCCTACACCCGGGTATGGGGCCGAAATACGAGCCGAACACTAGTACGATGCCACCCGTTCATGGGCGGATTTATCCAGGGAACACTGCGAACCTTTGCGCGAAGGAATTACTGCGCGGGCGGTGGGCGAAACCAGGTGCTGGTGATCAGCTCCGTTTGTGGCGGCAACCCTTCTTCTTGGAGGAAATCCGCGGCGGGTGCGTCGTTTTTCTCGGCAATCAGGCTGGCCGGGCCAATCTCTTCTACCGCAGTGTCCAACTCCACCCTCTCGGCTTGCACCGGGGTGAAATGGTCCATTTCCGATGCACCGACGGTTGCACGATGGCTCGCCAACCGGTGAAACTCCGGTCCATCCGTGTGCTTTGTCAGCGCTAGAAACGGATTGTAGAGGACCAGGGCGATCAGCAACGCCGAGATACAAATCTGCCAGTATCCGCGGTCTTTCCTCGAGTTGTAGCTAGGGATATTCATTTCCGCCCTATCTAAGACATTAGTTGGACTCGGATTTAGGGTCAAGAGGATGTATGCCCTAGGGTGCCTTATAAAGCTCGGGAGGGAGGAGAAGGGACCGGTGCCAGGGGTGCGCCGGTCCCTTGGGTAGGACATTGAGTGAAGGTCAAACGCGTTGAGTCTCGCACTTGGCCGTCAAGCCGGAATGAAGCCTATGTGAATTCTCGGTGACCTCTGCAACTCCGTGCGTGGTCACATCTTCGGTGTCCGGACGCATCGCTATACCGCGTCCATGTCGCACATCCAGACCCCGCACCCAGAAAATTATGTCTTCCGCAATGTTGGTCGCGTGGTCCGCAATCCGTTCCAGATGGCGCGTCGCCAGCACAAACTGCATTCCCGGCGTGACCAGCGCCACGTCTTGCGTCATGTGCTCCAGCAACTTTTCGAAAATCCTGTCGCGATACTGGTCCACAACGTCGTCGCTTTCCAGCACCTGCGACGCCATTTCTGCGTTTCGAAAAATCAACGCGCCCAGGCTGCGGCTCACCATCGAACGTACTGCCTCCGCCATCGGTCCCAATTCTTCGGGAATTTTCGCGTCCGGCATCTCACGCAACGAAATTACCCGCTCCGCCAAATTCACCGCGATGTCGCCAATACGTTCCAGGTCATTGGTAATTTTCAGCGCCGCCACGATCAGCCGCATCTCGTCGTCGGTAAACGATCCACGCCGCAACAATCGGATGGCGTGCTCGTCGATCATGATTTCCATTTCGTTGATTCGTGGTTCCAGCAGGAAAACTTCACCAGGGAGGCCGGCGGTGCGCGAATTGTCGAATCCAATAATCGCGTCCAGAGAACGGTTCATCGCCGTCTCCACCACCCGTGCCATCGAGATCAGATAGTTCACCAGCGTGTCGTAGAGCACCACTTCTGTTAGTCCGGCCGGTGTTGCCATCGCGCCTCCTCGGTGGAGCGTAAAAGACACACTTCCTCAGGCTGCATCACCAATCTACACATGCAACGTTACAGCTCGTTAACAGAAGGATGAATAAGAAGAGAGAGACTAACTTGCCGCTGGGAAATTCCCACGTATCCGCGCCGCTCCGCTGGCAGAAACCGCTGTTCGCGCCGTTGCTCGCTCTGCGTCAAACACTGGCACTGAAAAGTGAAACTTCGATCCAACTCCCAATTCGCTTTCCACCCAGATTCGCCCGCCGTGCACTTCAATCAAATGCCTGGCAATCGCCAGACCCAGGCCGGTGCCGCCAGCTTCTCGCGAACGAGCCGCGTCCACGCGATAAAATCTCTCGAAGATTCGCGGCTGGTCGGCTTGCGGGATACCGATTCCTGTGTCAGTCACGGTGAAGATCACTTCCTCCGCGCGGCGCCGCACGCTCAGCGTAATCTTTCCACCCGGCAGCGTGTATTGGTTCGCATTGTCCAGCAGATTTTGCAGCACTTCCTGCAAACGCCGCGCGTCGCCCGAAACATCGGGTATCCCCGGTGGCAAATCCAGCGAAAGATTCAGCTCTTTTTCCGCCGCTCGGTGCCGTGCTGTTTCGAAACACGACTCCACTAGAACGCTCACACTCACCCGTCGTACTTCCAACTCCAGCCGGTCCGCATCCATCTGCGACAATTTCAGCAGGTCTTCCGTCAGTCTCGCCAGCCGTCTCGAATGCTCCAGGATAATGCCCAGAAAACGCAGCCGATTTTGCGGATCGTCCATCGCTCCCGCCAGCAGCGTCTCCGTGAACCCTTGTATCGCCGTCAACGGCGTGCGGAATTCATGCGACACGTTGGCCACAAAGTCTCGGCGGATTCTCTCCAACTTTCTCAATTCCGTGATGTCGTGCAACACAATCACTGCGCCCGACGTCTCTCCCGCGCGTACCGAGGCAACCGTCGCCGCGAAGTAATGCTGCCTCAATGTGCCGGTCGCGATCTCCGCCTCCACGCGTGGCTCCCCAGCCAATACTCGCCGCACTGCCTCAATCAATTCCGTCTGACGAACAACTTCCAACAACGAGCTTCCTGACACCGGCGGCACATCTAGCCCAAGAATCGCGGCAAATCCCGGATTCGCGAACACCAGGCGCTCTGCTCCGTTCACAACTGCCACGCCTTCCACCATCGAACCCAAAATCGCCGACGATAAATTTCGCTCTTCCGTCAGTGTTCGAATCGTCCGATCCAATCGCGACGCCGTTTGATTCAGCGAATATCCTAAAGCTTCTAGCGTGTCTCCCGTGCCATCTGGCGCCAGCGGCCGAAAATCGCCTTCCGCCACGCGTCCGGAAAATTCCCGCAGTCGTTCAATCCGTTCCGTAAACCCGCGCGAAAACAGCATCGAAACCGTTCCCGCCAAAAACAAAATTAATAGCGACCACAGCCACAATTTCGTCCGGAAGATTCCCAACTGCGAATCCACATCTTCCATCGGCAGCGCTAGCCGCACGATAATCGGCGTATCGCCCACAATGTTTTCTCGCACCGCGTAATACAAAAGTGGCCTGTTAACCGAAACGCTTTGCCGGATGGACCGCCCTTCGCCCTTTTGCAGCGCGTCCCGCACTTCGGGCCGATCCAGGTGGTTTTCCATCGTCGATGGTTCTGTCTGTGAATCGGCCAGCACTCTGCCTTCAGTGGTGATGATGCTGACCCGCGTTCCGCTGCTCGCGGCGCCAGCCACCCAGTTATTCAATGTAGCGATGTCTTCAGGAGTCTTTGGCGGCACACTGCTCAACACCAGTGGTTGCAAACGAATGATGCGAGAAAGCGCCTGCAGTTGCCGGAATCCATCACTCTCGTAGTTTTTTCGTAGGGCGCGCTCGGCAAGGAAATCTACTGCGAGCAAAACGCTCAGCAAAAGCGCCAGGAAGGTTAGCGCGAGCTTCCAGAAAAGTTTACGCTGCACGTGTTTCGAACAAATACCCTGCGCCACGCACCGTCTTCAGGTGCAGGGGATTCTCCGGGTCTGATTCTATCTTTTCTCGCAACCGCCGCACATATACATCTACGCTGCGCGGCGTTACAAAGCGATCCGTGCCCCACACCGCATCCAGCAACTGGTCGCGGGTAAACACACGGTTCGGGCGAGACGCCAGATAATACAACAAGCGAAACTCCAGCGTGCTCAGGGGCACTGGCTTCCCACCATGACTCACGCGGTACGACGCTGGATCAATCGCCAGCCTACCGATTTCCAAGATTCGCGGCGAATCCGCCGGTGGTTCGGCTCGGCGCAACAACGCCTTCACTCGCGCGATCAACTCCCGCGGGCTGAACGGCTTCGTTACATAATCGTCCGCGCCCATCTCCAGGCCCACCACGCGGTCCGCTTCATCGCCCCGCGCCGTCAGCATCAGGATCGGCAGCCGATTCAGCGAGTCGTCTTTACGGATTTCCCTACATATATCCAGGCCCGACATTTTGGGCAGCATTAAATCCAGCAGCAGCAGGTCCGGAGGAGTCTTCTTTAACGACGTCAACCCGGCACTCCCGTCCAGGGCCGCGTTCACCTGAAACCCTTCATTGGCAAGGTTATACCGGACGAGTTCGACGATGTCTCGATCGTCTTCAATGATCAAAATACGCTTCATGTTGATCTCACGCGGCCGAGATCGCATGGGTAGCAGTCTACCGTACGACTTCTCTTTCGGATAGGCATGCCTGGCTTCTCGACCCTCTGGGTTCATGGATGACAAGTATTGTCGCAAGAGAGAGATAGCCTGTGGTGATAGCCGTGTGAAGACAATGTGAATGACCTGTAAAGATAGCGGCACCGAATCTGAAGCGCTTGTAACATTAGATTGCTGCAGATTTGGCGCGCTTTAATCACTTTCGACATGAAAATTCGTCGATAAACGTCGATAAAGCACAATTGTCCAACTGCTTTTCAGCTCTTCCACCGCGAACGACCGCACGAAAAAGTGTCGCGATTTACGTGCTTCGCTGTATGTGCCGTCTCATACGCCATAGATATCGTGGGGGAGAAGGGGTGCCCAATGACCAACCAGATTCGAAGCACAAGAATTCTCGGCGGAAGCCTAATTCTCGCTCTGGTAACCATCGCCGCCGTCAGCATGCTCCCCGATCTTGTCCGTTACATGAAGATTCGTTCCATGTAGCGGGGCACTCCGCCCTCACATCTTCTCGTGCTCGTGTATCGCAATCTCATTCGTACCGCTCGCCTAGGAGATAATCGATGAATTCGAATCGCAAAGTTTGCCTGGCATGCTCAGTCGTCTTCGCTCTCGGCCTTTGCAGTTGCAGTCGGTCGGACACCAAAAAACTCACCAATGACGCCAAGGTCACCGGCGACGCTATGAAGCAGACCGCTTCCGACGCCCTCGACGCCAGTAAGAAGGCTGTCGACAACGCCGCAGCCGACGCCCAAAAGGCCGCCAACTCCGACACCGCCAAAGATATCCAGGCAAAAACCGAGCACGCCGCTCAAAAGGCAGTCGATAAAACCAAACAAGCCGCTCAAGACGCAAAAGACGCCATCGACAAGCAGAAACAGCAGCAGTAAACCTTCTAGTCAACAGATATCCATCTAGGCAGCCCCCGCATCCTCAGCCCGCCTAGAAGCCTGTTCTGCGCCTAAACAGTTAACATCTATTCGTTGTATGCCCCTGCCGCTTTCATGCGAAAATGGTCCCCGACAAGCGCCCAGCCCCTGGCGCCTGCTCAAAAGTATCTCCTAGCCCAGCGCCTGCCATCTCATCGCCCGCTGCGAACGCGCCTTGCAATCGCGTCACGCCTGCGGTCAGCTTTATCTTCGAGGTGCGCCATGAGTGAGATCTGGAAACAGTGGATTGGCCTCAGCGTCGATGACCGCTTCCCCCTGCGACAATATCTGGCTCACACCGAGCATAGCGCCGTATTCCTCACCGACTATGCCGACACCGAAAACAAAAAAGCCGCCATCAAGTTCATTTCCGCCGATACGCCCGGCGCGGAAAAGCAGCTCACCTACTGGAGCCACATTGCCCAGCTTCGTCACCCGGGCTTGTTGCCCATCTATCACGCTGGACGCTGCCGCATCACCGAGATGGATTTGCTCTATGTCGTCATGGAATTCGCCGAAGAGAACTTGGCCCAGATCCTTCCGCAACGCCCCCTGACTCCCGAGGAAGCACAGCAGATGCTGGATCCTGTCGTAGACGCCTTGCTCTACCTGCACGGCAAGGGTCTAGCCCATGGCCACATCAAGCCTTCGAACATCTTGGCCGCCGGAGATTACCTCAAACTCGCCAGCGACACCGTTATCCCCATCGGCGACCCGCGCGCGGCGCAACGCGATAGCGACGTGTACGACGCTCCAGAAAACGCCGCAGCACCGATCGAAGCAGCCAGCGACATCTGGTCCCTGGGGCAAACCCTGGTTGAAACTCTTACTCAGCAAACCGCCGCTCTGCCTTTCAACGACAACGTCGATCCCGCAATCCCCGAATCGATTCCGCAGCCCTTCCAGGAAATTGCTCGACGCTCGCTTCGCCGTAATCCCAAGGAGCGCTGGACCAGTCCCGAGATCGCTGCCCGCCTCGGCCCGCAAGTTGTTCCGACTCCTGCTCCTACTCCAGTTCCTCCTCCCGTGCCGCCTCCAGCCTACGAACCGATCGCCGTTGCCGTCGCAGCAGGTGCCACCGCAAGCCAGGCATCGCCCTTGCAAACACCTTCCCCCATACAGTTTGAGCCGCTCAACGTTCCTCTTTCGCGCGAGCCCGCCGTTCCCCTTTCCAGGTTGCCGGTAACTCCCCCACCCACAACCGCCTATCCGCGCGCTCAGAAGCCTTCTCCAAAAATTTCGCCACCGCCATCCGAACGTGATTTCGTACTCCCGAATTACATCGTGCCTATTCTGTTGGCGGGCACCGTCATTTTAATTGCGGTGCTGGCGCTTCCCCGGCTCTTCCGGCACCAGCCGGCCTTAGGTTCGGCGACCACCTCGGCAAAAAATACGAGTAGTGTCGGTACGCCGTCGAAGCGCACCGAAGCACCTCGGCCAAAGCCGGAAGTTGCGCCGCCGACCGCATCGCCCACGCCAAAGCCGCCCGCTGACTCGACCAACACTGCGCCCGCAACAGCTCGTCCGGCGCCGCCTGTAGAAAGTTCAAATGTGGAAACCAAAGCGCCGGCTAGTGCTACAACGTCTTCCGCCGCTTCGCCGAATTCAGGCGATGTTCTGAATGAAGTCCTGCCTACACCTTCGAAGCAAGCGCTCAACACCATTCACGGCACTGTTCGCGTTACGGTTCGCACCCATGTCGATGCCGCTGGCAGAGTTTCGAACGCCGACCTGGAAGCTGCGGGCCCCAGCAAATATTTTGCTCAGCAAGCCCTGCAAGCCGCGAAGCAGTGGGAATTTTCTTCGCCTGAAAATAACGGTCACAGCGTGCCCAGCGAATGGCTAATCCGTTTCGAATTTTCGCCAGACGGGGCGAAGGCCTATCCAACGCAAACCGCGCCGTAATTCAACGCTTACCCAGAGACTCTGATTTTACGATTCCTAAAGACTGATTATCGTTCTTGAATGTTCGCCCAAGCCGCGCTCGATTGGCCTTCTATCGCCCGGTTATCGGTAGGTTAATTATTTCCCAGAAGGTGGCCACGCTGCCTTTACTTCCCACCGCCCACCCTTTTCCCCTATCGATACCAATCGCGTTTAAATTCGTCCCTTCCATATGTTCCCAATTCAGCCCGTCAGTGCTTAACTCGGCGCCACTGGGACCAACCGTCACGAATCCTCCTGCAAAATACGCAACACTCGATCGGTAACCGCCCGGAAGATTCTTGGCGAGTTGCCAGGTTTCCCCAAAATCATGGGAAACTGCTGCATTTTTGAACGCGCTTTTCGGGTCCTGATAGTCGCCGCCCACCACCACTACATCCGACGCTCTCACCACGATTGAAAAAATTCCGCACGATGCTTTGCCACTGATCACTGGCGTCTGAGAAACCGCCCACGTTTTGCCCAGGTCCTTGGAGCGAAATACGCGAGACGCTCCGCCCGTTGCAAAATATATCTCCCGCCCGTCGTAAATAGTCAGACTCGAGTTGCTCGCAGCGAACGCCCCTTCATTCGCAAGCGCCGCGGGCATGTTATCCCGGGGAAGTTCGCTCCAGTGCGTGCCGTCTTCCGTACGCAGCAATAAAAACTTGCCGTCCACACGATCGCTCAGCGCGAAACAATGCGTTTCGTTCCAGCAGGAAATCGCGTCCAGGAAAAACGCCTTCCGTTTGTCCGTGTACTGCAACTCCCAGCTCGCGCCGCCGTCCTTTGTTTTGTAGATCCGCGATTTTTCCCCTTCACCGCTGGACATCACGTAGGCCGTTTTGTCATCTACGGCGTACACTCCACGAAAATCCAACGCTCCGCCCGACGGAATTTCCAGGCGCTTCCAGTGTTTTCCTGAATCTACAGTCCGCAGCACCGTCCCGTTCGAACCGGTGGCCCACACCACGGTTTTCTCGTCATGTTCGCTGTCCGTTATTACCGAAACCCCACGCAGGTTCGCGTCCGTTCCAGTTGATTGGATCGACCACCACGCACTCGATCCGGCGAACGCAATTAGGCACAGCAATCTGTAGCGCACTGCGAGGAAGTGTACCAATTTTTTCGGAAGTGTTACTTCTTGACGGTGGTCGTCGTCTTCATCCCGCGCGCTTCCGGATGTTTTGGCGACCAATCCTCGGGAGGAAACGCCACTCGCCAGAACGTTGGGCAGGGCGAAGAAAATTCCAGGCCGACTTCTGCTTTGCCGGCGCGCACCGGCCCCAGAAACACCACGTAGCATTCCTGCTCTTCCTCGGTGCGGTTGTGATACATGCGCACTTTGCTGCCGCTGGTCACCCGCGCTTGCATCAATATCAACGCTCCGTGCGCATTAATCGCCAGCGTCTCGGATTCTTCGTCGAATGCTTTCCCTTGCGCGTCATCGCCTCGCAGTCGCACACCGACTTGCATCAACACTCGTTGGCTTCGTCGCCGCGGACCAGGATGAGTCGGAGCTGCAGCAGGAGGAACTGTGGGAGTAGTAGGAGTCTGGGCCATACGACCTCTTCATTCTGAATATACCTTGAGGTGCAGAAATGTCGAGTGCCAAGCATTATGCGCGTATGCAAAAAGGCTACGCGTAATTATCGCGGCATTTTTAAAGCGATGATTTACTACGAAATGGACTCAGATAGTCCTTCATTCTTTACAATTACTTTACAATTCCTAGTCGGCTGAATTGCCGCAACGCCCCGGACCCTCAGCGACTCACCGCACGCTTACCGGCAATTCCTTCGCAGCCCTCGCCTCGCGCGACCCTTCACTGGTTAAATCGCGCCTGCCAAATCCGATTCCCACTTTTTTCAGGAATGCGGTTGGCGGCTCACCGCCCGCAAAGACCCAGACATAATCATTCTCAATCGTCTGCTTCGCGCCGTTAACGTCCATCACCACCGCAGTCGCCGTGACTTCCACCGGCTTCGAATTAAACAGCACCTTTAATTTGCCCTTCTTCGCAAACTCCGCGATGCGCTGCGCGTTGCGGTCCTTGATGCGTGAAAATTCCGCTTGCCGGTAAGAGAGCGTCACGCTGTTTCCCACCTGGCACGCCAGCCCCATCGCCGCCTCCACCGCCGAATCGCCGCCGCCCACCACCAGAATTTTCTTGTGCACGTAATGATCTGCTTCGATCAGCCGGTACATCACCTTGGGCAACTCTTCTCCCTTTACTCCCAGTTTTCGCGGGCTGCCCGATTTCCCCAGCGCCAGAATCACGTGCCGTGCGCGATATTCACCCTTACCCGTTGTCACCGTGAACACGCCATCTTCGCTCTTGGCGATGTTCTCTACTTTTTCTCCGGTCTTACACTTGAAGTCCGCGCGATGCAGCACCTTATTCCAGAACTCGAGCAAGTCTTCCTTCGACAACTCCGTTTTCTTGAATTTTCCGTACATCGGAAATTCCACCGGACTGGTCATCACCAGTTTCTGCCGCGGATATTTCGCCACCGTACCGCCGATTTCCGATTCTTCCAGCGTCAGATAGTTCAATTTCTTTTCCGCCGCCCGCAGCGACGCGCTGATACCAGCCGGGCCTGCACCCACGATCAGCAAATCTAAAACGTCCGCAACTCGCGGCTTTCCATTCGCTGCCAAGCGCGCCACGATCGAGTCTACGCAACTCCGTCCCTGGTTCACGGCGTTCTTGATCAACGCCAGCCCGCCCAGTTCGCCCACAATGAACATATTCTTGATGGTCGTTTCGAATTCCGAGCTCAGCGTAGCCAGGTCGCCGCCTACACTGGGACTTGCCAACACCATCGTAATCGCGCCCACTGGGCAGGCATCCGCGCAAATGCTATGCCCGATGCATTTGTAGCCGTTGATGATCATGGCCTTGCCACCAATCATCCCCAGCACGTCGCCTTCCGGGCACACCATCGTGCACGTCGCGCAACCGATGCAGTAGTTATTGTTGATCTGCGGATGCTGCGACTGCGGCCCATCGGATCGCAGTTTGCCCTTCTCTGCCGCTTCTTTTACTTGTATCGCTTTTTTCTTTTCCTGCTTCAGGTAGTACGCAAGAAACCCGCCAATGATGACGGCGGCGATTAGGAACGAAAACAGGTTGTCCATACGTGCCGCCTTAGATCCGGTAGCCCATGTAAAGAGCCAGGCTGATGTGTATCAACGCAAGTATGGCGAATGCGTAGCTGAACGGCCGGTGGATGATGTGCCACATGTTAAATACTTGCTGTGTCCGGCTAAGGAACAAAATTCTTTTCGATAGCGCCGACTGCTTGCGCGCGATCCCGATGGCACGCTCCAGGCTCAAATCACGCGTGCGCTTGAAACCAAACCAGGAACGGACCCACGACCCAAAACCCGTAGCCTGCAACCGCAGCAGCGAAAGCCGGAACGGCCGGCGCATATCGATCAGCATCATGTACACCAGCGCCACCATCATCTGCATATGCTCCACGTCTTGCGGAGTTGGCAAGTCGTACAGCATTTCCATGCGCGAACCAAACGCCAACTTCTGCTCGGCCAGTTGCTTGCGCAGCGACTCTTCCACGTCTTGCATTTCTTTCATCGAGAGTTCCGCAGCATTCAAGTTTCGCGGAATCTGCGAATACAAATAACGCCCGACGAATCCAGATAGCGTTACCGCCAGCATGCTCCAGAACGCCATCCCCGCAATATTCGAAAACTTAAATGTAGCGTGAAACGCGATGATCACCGGCGCTGTTGTCCCCAGCACGATATGAAAATCCAGCCAATGCCGCGAATTCCCCTGTCGCGCCAGCCAGCCCCACTTTTTGCGCAACGGATAAAGGTAAATCAAGAAAAAAAGCAGCACGCCAAACATTCCCAGCTTGATCCCGATCGATCCACTCGGGCGCAGCAGTTGGTGCTTGGCGGAAAATGGCCGGTCCGCCGCGTTCAACCCATAGTAGTCGTATCCGTAGCCCGCAATGACCAGCACAATGGCCAGCGCCAGCATCCACGACAAAAACACGCGCATCCGGTGCCCGCGCTCCGGATCCTCCCGCGCCAGAATTGCACTTCGTACACTAGCTTCGGCACTCATGGTTTCCCGTCCCCAAATTCTACCTGGATGGTTGCTCGGAACCTCCGGTAATCCGTAAATCTATGGACATTCCGCCAATGCTGTTTTGGCGTTTCCACGTCAATCACCGCGGAAGCGGGCATCCAGTATGCCTCTTCCGGGTCATGGAATTGCACTACTGAATAGTGGATTTCGCTGCGCAAATTGTGCAGCCCCAAGTCATCCATGTTCGATTCCAGTGACGACACCAGCTTCACCACCGCTCCGCTCTCCCGATCAATCCAGATGTCTCCGGTAAGTGGCAACGGATAATTGCGGTCGCGCAGTTGTATCGCAGCCGGAGAAGACGCGCCCGCCACCGGCTTGAAATGTATCTTTACCAGCATTCGTCCGTCGATTTCTTCTTCAGCAATCGGCTCGAACGTATAACTCGCTTCGTAATTCTGGTGCACGATCAGCAGCATGCTCGCAAATCCATTGGTTATCAGCAGCGTCTTGCTCGGATCGCGAAACGCCACTTTGCGCACATCGCGCGATTCCGCCAGCTTCAGCGAACCGCTTCGACTGTTGGCCTGCATTTGATAATCGAATCTCGATTCTTCCCGGTACATCGCCTTAGCGTTCTTGCCGACCATCGTTTGCGATACGTCTTCCGTGCAAACTACGTTCGAGGTTTGCTCGAAAAATTTGTCAACCAGTGCCCGCGCATGCAGCAACGAATCCGTGGCCCGCGCCACGAACGCCGGATCAGCCGGCGCGCCAGACGATGCAGCGCCATCAGCAGCCGGAGCCACACTCGGGCTCTGTGCACGCAGTAGCGCAGTGCACGCAAGTATTCCAGCCAGCAGCGTGAAAATCGCCAGCAGTACCTTCGGACGGTGAGTGGTCTTACTCATTTCCTCAACCCTCCGAAGCGGTACCCGAAAATTGTCGACCATTGCGTGTAGTTCAACGTCGTGCCCTGATACCACCCGATATTCCCTTCCACGAAAAATCTCTGCCCCAGACTCATGTCCACCACGCCATTCACGAACTTGGCGCTGCTGTTCGTCGACAATGGCGAATTGAATTTCTGGTCTCCGCCCATCACCTGCAGTCTCAACCGGTCGGTCATTTGCTTCGACACCGACACCGACTCATATTGACCGCTCCCGAAAGAGCTGTTGAATTTGGAATAGTGCGCGTCGAAAAATAATCCGGTGCGCGCGATGTTGGCAAACGTAAAACCGAACGCCTCATTCAGCGACGACTTGGTATCCGTCGTCGACTTGCTCTGTCCCAGGCTCGCATACAGTCCAATATGCTTGGGCAGGCTCAACCGCACATCGCCACTCAACCCGGTAAACAAGTACTTGTCCAGCAGTCCAGTCCCTATTAACAACGCATTAAATGTCGGCAACTGCCGAAAATAGTTGTAATTCACGCCAAACCCGATCAGATTAATTGGCTGAATGTGCAGCGAATTGTAAGTCTGCGAGATGCCGGTGGGATTGCTCCCGCCATTGGGCAGCGGCGAAGTTCGCGCCTCATCGGCCTGCAACGAACTGTAGAACGACACATATTTCTTCCACGACAGATTATTTTCGAAGAACGCAAACTGCCGCGACACTCTCCAGGCGATACTGGTCACCGCCAGCCCTTCCGTGCTCATCAAATGAAATCCGTCGTAGTCGCCCCGCTCAAAGTTCACGAACATCCCGGCAATTTGCTGATCGGGGTTATAGCTCCACGACGTGGGATCCGGTGTCGAACCCGCGAACGCTCCTACCGTGGTCATCCAGTTAATTTTTCGCCCGATGTATCCACCATCGATGGTGCTCAAGCTCGGCGCCCAGGGCAGGAACAACCGCCCGATGCCGATCGTCGTGGGCGAATACGGATTCTGATACGTAAATCCCAGCGTGTACGTCCTATTAATCAGGTCGGTCAGCGTCGCGTTCGATGCGCCCGGAATCGTAGACGAACTCGTGTTGAAATTTCCCCGCCAGTACCCCGCAAAATTCCAATACGTTCCCCCGATATGGGTCATATCGGTTTCAATCATTACGCCCAATTGCGTCGAGTTCATTCCCGATTCCATAATTCCGCCGTAGCTGAATCCAAACCGCCCGCGCATCACGCCTACCGGAGATTCCATCGTCCGTTCCGCTTTGCTTGAACTGGACCGCAACTCCTCATCCACCGGGTCGCCTGATGTGAATGCCACAACGATCGGGTAGTTATCTGACTCCCGCGCCGTTTCCGCCAGATGCCGGTCTTCCACGCTGTCTGGCGTGAGAAACGCCACCTGCCCCGCTTTCAATTCGCCATTCACCGCCATCACGTCACACACCGCGGACGAATCCGCCACCGACACTACCTTCAACTCCGCTATGTGCGCATCGCCACGGAATCGCACTCCATCAGATGCCACGCCATCCGCCGGGGGTTCCACCACCGACAATTTCATCCCTTCCTGAATCTCCGCGCTCCGGCCGGCATCGATATACACCGTTCCATCCGCAACGTACTTCACGTGAAACACTGCTGCCTTGGGTATGGGTTGAGCTATCTGGGCGAGGACCCGGTTCGAGGAAAACAGTGCAATCAGGCAGGCCATACAGATCCATGCCTGGTACCACGCGGCCAAAACTCTCATGTTAGCCCCCGCCGCCGTTTTTATGGCAGGCGTAACAAGTCTCTGGGCCGTACACGTATCCGCCTACTCCCTGGTGCGTGTTATCCGTCTGTGACTGGGCATGCGCCCCATTCTGCGTGTGGCACGCAATACACGTAAAGTTCGTATAGTCCGTCGACACCTGGTGACAATCCGCGCAGACCGATCCGTGGTGTGGCACTGGGAACCAGGTGTGATTAAACGTCGCGCCCGTCCACGCCGTCGTCGTATGGCAGGTATCGCACGTCGTCGGATATCCCGCCGAAATATGATTCGGCACGCTGCCGCCCAACGTTTGCGTGCTGTTCCAATCGGCCAAATGGCAGCCGTAGCACGCCGTATTCGCTGATGTCAGCGTGTAGTTGCCATTCACGTGGCACAACGCGCAGGCCGTCGTCAGGTGCGCGCCTGTCAGGGCCCAGCCCGTAGTGCTGTGATCAAACTTCCCGTCCACCCACGCCACTGTGTCATGGCACGTCGCGCATTGTGCTTGCGGGAAACCCGTCGTGATGTGATTCGGTACGTTGCCGCCCAACGTCTGCGTGCTATTCCAATCCGTCAGGTGGCAGCCGATGCACGTCGTGTTCGCGCTGGTCAGTGCGTAATTGTTGTTTACGTGGCACAGCGCGCAAGCCGTTGTCAGATGCGCGCCCGTCAGCGTGAAGCCGGTGTTCGTGTGGTTGAATGTCGAAGTGGCCCAAGTGGTTGTGTTGTGGCACGTCGAACATTGCGATGTTGGGAAGCCTGCCGAAACGTGGTTCGGAACCGTGCCTCCCAAGGTTTGTGTGCTGGTCCACGCCGCCTGGTGGCATCCGTAGCAATCCGTGTTCGCCGACGTGAACGTATAGTTGTTGTTCACATGGCAGTCCGTGCAGGCCACTACTTTGCCCGCCGGCGCCAATTGATGCGAACCGGTCAGAGGCCATCCCGTGGTGCTGTGATCAAACGTGGCTGTCGTCCAGGTGATCGTGTTGTGGCATGTCGAGCAATTCGCCGCGGCAAATGGTGCCCCCGCGCTTGCGTGTGTCGGATTATTCGTCGTCTGCCAGGTCGAAAGATGGCAGCCGGAATTCCCGCAGTCCGTCGGCTGAATGGTCAGCGCGTAGTTATTGTTAATGTGGCATTGCGAACATGCCGTCACTTTTCCTGCCGGCGCCATCTGGTGCGAATTCGTCAACGGGAAGCCCGTTGTGCTGTGATCAAACTTCCCATCCAACCAAGTGATCATGTCGTGGCACGTCGAGCATTGTGACGTCGGGAAGCCCGCCGTCACGTGGTTCGGTACATTTCCGCCCAAGGTTTGCGTGCTCAACCACGCCGTCTGATGGCATCCATAACAGTCCGTATTCGCCGCCGTAAACGTGTAGTTATTGTTGACGTGGCAGTCCGTGCAGGCCACCACCTTGCCCGCCGGTGCCAATTGATGCGCACCTACCAGCGGCCATCCCGTGGTGCTGTGGTCAAACGTTGCCGTCGTCCACGTAATCGTGTTGTGGCACGTCGAGCAATTCGCTGCGGCGAACGGTGCCCCGGCGCTTGGGTGGGTCGGATTATTCGTCGTCTGCCATGTCGAAAGGTGGCAGCCCGAATTCCCACAATCCGTCGGCTGAATGGTCAGCGTGTAATTATTGTTGATGTGGCATTGCGCGCACGCCGTCACTTTTCCAGCCGGCGCCATCTGGTGCGAATTCGTCAGCGGGAAGCCCGTCGTGCTGTGGTCAAACTTCCCGTCCAGCCAACTGATCATGTCGTGGCAAGTCGAACACTGTGAAGTCGGGAACCCTGCGGTAACGTGGTTCGGTACGTTTCCGCCCAGTGTCTGTGTGCTCTGCCACGCCGCCTGGTGGCATCCGTAACAATCCGTGTTCGCCGCGGTGAACGTGTAGTTGTTGTTCACATGGCAGTCCGTGCACGCCACCACTTTGCCCGCCGGTGCCAATTGATGCGAACCCACCAGTGGCCACCCCGTGGTGCTGTGGTCAAACACCGCCGTCGTCCACGTAATCGTGTTGTGGCATGTCGAGCAATTCGCCGCCGCGAATGGCGCACC
>Ga0210396_10001831_pt1 | contig 22244 bp, 17 predicted proteins | sample IncBWH17OmetaG_FD_155466 | JGI IMG/M metagenome (GOLD analysis project Ga0210396, IMG submission 155466) | Forest soil microbial communities from Barre Woods Harvard Forest LTER site, Petersham, Massachusetts, United States - Inc-BW-H-17-O ... | reverse complement strand
CCAGGACACTGGCCGCCGCGCTCAGGGCCGCGGCCGGTTCGCCTTCCGCCAGGCAGATCACCGCGTCGGCGTTATGCACTTCACCTGATCTGGCCTTTTCCTCATCGAGGGCCGCGAGACCGGCGCGGGCTTCGCCGGGCAGCCCGGCGCGGGCCTGGGTGGCCAGCATCCAGCCGGTCGCCTGGTTCGCCAGTGCGTGCGATCCCTCGAGCTGTGCTCGCGGGCGTTCAGCCGCTCTGAACTCCTCGAGCGCCTCACGGTGGCGGCCGCGGCCGGCCAGCAGAAAGCCGCCCACAATGTGGGTGAGCAGCCTGATACCGGGCCCAGTGTCCGTTTGCAGGGCCTGTACGGTGCACTGCAGCCATCGGTCGGCTTCGTCGAACTCACCCGTCCAGGCCAGGTTGGCGGCCAGCGTTACCAGCGCTGGTGCGGCGATGGGATCCGCGCCCCAGCCGTGCCGGTCAGCGAGCGCTATCGCCTCGCGGCAGTGACGCCGGGTAATGGCGAACGGGCGGAACTTGGACGCGAAACCGAGCTGCGCCAGACAGGCGACTTCCAGGTAGGGGCGGCCGATCTCCCGGGCCAGGACGGCGCCCTCCCGGAGATGACGTTCTCCGTCAGGAAGCCCATGGGACCACTCCTCGACGATCCCCAGGTTCATCAGCGCGACCGCCCGCAGGTCGCTGCCGAGCGCGATGTCCTCGTCGGACGACCCGGTTAGCGGGGAGGCAAGGAACCTAGCCTGTTCGACGACACTGGCAAAGTTACCGCGCCGCCCGGCCAGCGACAGGTTGAGCGCCGCGATCGCCATCTGGAGGCGCCGTCGGCGATCTGGCGGCGCCGTCCCGGCGTGCGCCTCGGCGACCGCCAGGTGGGCAGCCGCCTCGTCCAGGCGCCCCTGCGCAATGTCAACCGTCGCCCGCACCAGGGCCAGCTCGGGGTGATCTGTGCCCGGCGGGAAGGCCCGCAGCAGCGCCTGCATGGTCTGCGCCTGCCCGTCGAGCATCAGAGTGAACGAATGGTCGGCGAGCAGCCGGGCCGCGCCCGGCCAGTCGCCCGCCGCCTGGATGTGCCGGATGGCCTCGGCCACCTCGCCATGCTGGGTAAACCACTCAGCCGCGCGCCGGTGCAGTTCGGGTACTTCCTCGGGCAGCGTCCGGCGCAGCTCCAGCCGCAGGAGATCCGCGAACAGGTGGTGATAGCGGAACCAGGTCCGCCCGGGATCGGTCGAGACGACGAACGCGTTCGCGTCCTCCAGCTCGAGCAAGATGCGTTCCGAGCCCGGGCGGCCGGTCAGCACATCGGCCAGCTCCCTGTTGACCCGGTCGAGCAGGGAGGTGCGCAACAGCAGATCCTGGACGTCGGCCGGCTGGCGGTCCAGCATTTCGGCGAGCAGGTACTCGGCGACCATGTGGTCGCTGCCGGAGAACTCCGCGACGAACCGCTCCGGATCCGGGTGCCCGGCCAGCGAGATCGCCGCGAGCCGCAGGCCCGCGGCCCACCCCTCTGTGCGCTGCTGCAGCAGCGCCGCGCCGACCGAGGACAGCGCGATACCAGAGGCAGCCAGCAGCTCGCGGGTCTCGCGTTCGGTGAAGCGCAGATCCGCCGCGCGGATCTCGGCCAGCTCGCCGGCCAGGCGCAGCTGATGCAGGCGCAGCCGCAGATCGCGACGCGTGGCCAGTATCGCATTCCCATTTGGGGGAAGGTTGGACAGCAGCCGTGTGAGCTGGGCGAAGGCCTCCGGCGAATTCAGCTCGTGCAGATCATCAATCACCAGCGTGATGCCGTCGCGAGCATCGGCGAGTTCCGAGAACACCCGGTCGACCATCGCCCGCCCGTTGAAGTCGGGTGTCGCGGCCGGCGGTTCCGCACCGCTGGTTGTCCCGGAAGCATCACGGACCGCACTGAGCAGGGCCAGCCAGAACTGCTGGGCATCTTGCTGATCCCGCTGCACCTGCATAACAGCAAGCCGGCGCGGCTGACCCGGCCGATCGGCCCACGCACGCAGCAGCGACGTCTTCCCGCTGCCGGCCGGAGCTGAGATGACCGTCACCTTCTTCGCCGCCGCGCGATCCAGAACGGCGAGCAGCTCATCCCGGTCGATCAGCCGGAGAGTCGCCCGAGCCATCGACAAAGGCCTGCCTTGGTATCTACGCCCGACACCTAGCGTCGGTGTCGCCATCATGGCACCTTCCCTCTCGGTACCAGGCCAGCGCGCGTGCTGTCAACGGCAGCGGTCCGCCCGCTCTTGGCGCGCTGATCCTGGCGCGGAACGCAACTGCGTTCAAGGGTGTTCGGGTCGAGCCTTTACGACGGGCCCCAGGCTTTCCGCCAGGCATGTGAGAGGTCATCACCGAATCCTGGTGATTCGTCTCGTTGACAGCACGTGCGTTGGCTTGGGCGTTGGACGACGGGACACTTCGAGCGTGTAGGGCGGTACCACCGAGGACGAGCGGCGCGCCCTCAGGCGACCTACCGAGAAGACGTGGTCTGGCTCGCCGCTGCGCGGGCGGACCGAATCACCGAAATCAAGCGATGCCGAATCACCTCGCCGTACGCCAGCCTGGCTCCACATCGGCAAGCCGACCCTGGAGGAGGCAACGCTGTGAGAACAGCAACACCACGTCAACGGATGCTTCGGTGCGCACGCAGTAATGACAGAGAAAGAAGTGGTGATTCTGATGTCTGATGCCACGACTGCCGGCGGCGGCTGGGACCGGCGGCAGTGGCTGATCCTGGGCGTGATCGGCCTGGCGCAGCTGATGGTGGTGCTGGACCTGACGGTGATGAACGTCGCGCTGCCGTCCGCGCAGCGGGCGCTGCACTTCACGACGGTGGACCGGCAGTGGGTGGTCACCGCCTACAGCCTGGCGTTCGGCAGCCTGCTGCTGCTCGGCGGCCGGCTGGCCGACCTGCTGGGCCGCAAGGTCACGTTCCTGGCCGGGCTGGTCGGGTTCGCGGGCGTCTCGGCCATCGGCGGGGCCTCGGTCAACTTCGCCATGCTGGTCACCGCGCGGGCCTTTCAGGGCGCGTTCGCGGCGCTGCTGGTGCCGTCGGCGCTGTCGCTGCTGACCACCACGTTCACCGCGCAGAAGGACCGCGGCCGGGCGTTCGCCGTCTACGGGGCGATCGCCGGGGCCGGCGGCGCGATCGGGCTGCTGCTGGGCGGCGCGCTGACCGAGTACCTGTCCTGGCGGTGGACGCTGTACGTGAACCTGATCTTCGCCGGGGTGGCCTTTGCGGGGGGAGCGCTGCTGCTGAAGCGCCAGGCGTCCCCGGCTAAGCCCAAGCTGGACATCCCCGGCGTGTTGCTGGTCTCCGGCGCGGTGTTCTGCCTGGTCTACGGGTTCTCCAACGCGGCCGCGCACAGCTGGCACGCGTCGTCCACCTGGGGGTTCCTGGCCGCCGGCGTAGCGCTCGGCGTGCTGTTCGCGCTGTGGCAGGGCCGGGCGGCCCACCCGCTGCTGCCGCCCCGCGTGGTGCTCGACCGCAACCGCGGCGGCGCCTACCTCTCCTTTTTCATCGCCGCGGCCGGGCTGTTCGGGATCTTCTTGTTCCTGACCTACTACCTGCAGCAGACCCTCGGGTACTCACCGCTGGTGACCGGCGTGGCGTTCCTGCCGATCAGCGGCGGCCTGGTCCTCGCGTCCAACCTGTCCACCATCGTGCTGATGCCCCGCACCGGGCCCAGGCCGCTGGTCGCTCTCGGGATGCTGGCCGCCGCGGGCGGGGCGGTGTGGCTGGCCCAGCTGGGCCCGCACACCGCCTATGCCACCGGTGTGCTCGGCCCGCTCATCCTGGGCGGAATCGGCGTGGGCATAGTGATCGCGCCGGTGATCAACACTGGCACCTTCGGCGTGGCCCCGCAGGACGCGGGCGTCGCCTCCGCCACCGTCACCGTCGGCCAGCAGCTCGGCGCCTCGGTCGGCACGTCACTGCTGAACACGATCTTCGCTTCTGCCGTCGCCTCCTACCTCGCCGCGCATCTCGCCGCGGCCCGGGTGATCGGCCGCCCGGCCCTGACCGGGCTCGCGCTGACGCACGGCTACGACACCGCGTTCTGGTGGACCGCGGGCATCTTCGCCGGCGGCGCGGTCGTCGGCGGCCTCCTGCTCCGCTCCGGGCCACTGCGCCCGCCGAGTACGCCGCCCCCGGCACACGCCGAGGCGACACCGGCACAAGCCAAAGCGGACATCGCCTTCCGGCCTGACCCCGGCCGATCCTGACCCTCGACAACAGCCCCACCCTCATCCCCGTGGACCACTGCGTGCCTGCCCGAACCAGGTTCATGACGTGGCGAGCGGCCTCGCCTACAGGCCTAGCTGACTGCTACTGCTGCGGGGACTTGCGCACGGCGTAGACCACATTGATGATGCCGACGATGACCCAGATCAGGGCCATGAGCATGAGGGCGGCGACGCCCGGAGACCCCTTGAGCACGACCGCGGTCACCGACAGGGCGACCAGCATGGACCCGAGGGCCAGAACGAGGGACTGCCGGCCGGAGCGGTCGGCCCGTTCGGCCCGGACCATACGCCGTTCGGCCCGGATCATGCGTTTGGACCGGCGGCGCTGGTGCCTGCACCCGGCGTACCGGTCCAGCTGGGTCAGGATGCGGCTGTCCACCTCGGCCGTGACCCGGTTGTCGATCTCGGCCGCGATCCGTTTGTCGATCTCCGCGCCGATGCGTTCCACCAGACCCTCGGCCAGTGCCTGGTCATAGCCGGGGCCGAGGTCCTTCAGGGCGGCCACCGACGCGGCGATCTCAGCCTGGCTATCTGCGGCCATTACGCCCTCCGAACGTTCCGTTAGCTCCTGCAAAACGGTACGGACCTCAGGCGGACGGGCGGAATGCGGTTAGCCCCCGTCGTGTCCTGGGGTTTCCCCCACCCAGGCCGCTGTGGCGCAGGCACGCAGGAAGCGCAGGTCGTTGGCGGCGTCGGTGCTGTCGACGAACTGGTCGATCGCGCCGGCGGGCGGCAGCCGCCTGATCTGCGGGTCCGTGATCGCCTCCCGCAGCACGGCAGTGAACCGGTCGGCATCGATGACCTGATAGGGCCGGTCATAGAAGCCGCGCGTGCGAGTGTCCAGCGGCGGGGTGAGTCCCGACTGGTTGTGCAGCGCGGCGACGGTCTGGTAGGCCTCGCCTAGGTGCTGCTCGCGTGCGGGCCAGCTGCCAGCGGATAGCGCGGCCGCCAGGGATGCGGTGAGTCCAGCGGTACCGGGAAGCCGGGCGAAGGCGGTCCCCAGCCATTTGCTGTAGGGCGGGTAGCGCCGGTGCATCAGCAGGCACAACCGCATCAGGTCCCGGGCCAGGCGTGCGGTGACGATGGCCGAGCCGAGGTCATCACCGGCCTCCGCGCACCGGCCGGGAAAGGCTTCTTCCTGCCCGATACGCTGCCACTGGCAGGCCAGCAGGTAGAGCCACAGGTCGTGGGGATACCAGGCCATGGTGTCGCGGGCCCGGCTCAGCTCGCCGGGCCCGTCGTAAAAGACCTCTCCGGTGGTGAACTCGGCCAGCCGCTGCGCCGGGGTGGCCAGCCAGTCCAGCGGGGTGACGGCGTGTCGCGGGTCGAACCCGAGTTGCGAGGTCAGCCAGGGACCCAGGCCGGTGACCTCCACCCGGTGCCCTGCCGTGCCGCCAGGTTCCCTGGTGACAGGGAACGCAACCGGGTAGCCGCGAAAGGACCGTGGCAGGCGGCTGGCCAGCATCGCGGTGAGGGCCGTGGCGTGGCCGTCCGCGTCGTTGTCGGGCAGGAAGATCTGCAGGCGCGGACCCCAGTCGTGATCGGTGGAGCGCGAGCTGTCGAAGCCGGCGACCTCCGATCCGGGACCAAGCAGCGCCGCCGCGTACGGCACCCGCGAGAACTGCTCCTCCAGCAGCGGGCGGACCACGATGGCGTAGAACTCGCGGGCAAGCTGAAGACCGGGGACGAAGTCAGGAGCCACGTCGACGATCCTGCCGGTTCACGCCCCGTCTGTCGCCTGGTTTCCCGGCCGGGTACGGCTCGCTGGTGGCGCGGCAGAACCCGGATGGGTCTCGCGCGATCGAGGGCCGGGATGGGCTTACCCCTACCCTAAAGACGGTGGTCATCCCCCTGTCGGCGACGGGCGGGCGGCGCCTAGCCTGAGGCGGTGACCGCGCGGGAAACGCAAATCCGTGAGGAGCCGGCCCGCCGCGCGGACCCGGCGGGCAACGAGCGCTTGACGGCGATGACCGGAGCTGTGCTGCTCGTGCTGTTCGTCGCCGAGTGCCTCACCCTGCTGAGCATCGGCAACCTGCTCACGCTGCACGTCTTCCTCGGGATGCTGCTGCTGGGCCCGGTCGGCCTGAAGATCGGGTCCACGCTGTGGCGTTTCACCAGGTACTACACCGGCTCGGCGGCTTACGCGCGGAGGGGGCCGCCGGCTCCGCTGCAGCGGGTGACGGGGCCGTTCGTCATCTTGACCACCGTGGCCGTCCTGGGCACCGGGATCATGCTGGTCGTCGAGGGCCCGGGCAACGGGTCCTGGGGCCGGCTGCACCACCTGTCGTTCTTTCTCTGGGCCGCCGTCATCGTCATCCACCTGGCCTCGTACGTCCCGAAGCTGCCCAGGATGCTGTCGGGCCGGGTGGACGACGCCCGCCTCCTGCTCGCGGCCCGGAGCACGCGCTGGCTGCTGCTGTGCGGTTCTCTGGCCGTCGGCCTGGGGCTGGCGTTCGCCACCTATCACCTCTCGGCCAAATTCGGCGGCTCGCACAGCATCATCCCGTAAACCACATGCCTGGCCGGTTGCCCCGGCCGCTTGGAAGGACCATTGGCTGGTGGCTGCCGGACAGATGCGCTGAACCGCCTCGAGGCGCGGTCCGTATAGGTAGTGGATAGGGAGGCAGCCACCATGAGGACGATCATCCTCGCCGGCGTGGGAGTTCTCATCACGCTGGCGGGGGTCATTTTCACACTCCAGGGAGTCGGCGTCATCGGCGGAAGCGGCATGTCCGGCGACACCTTCTGGGCGGTGGCCGGACCGGTAATCGCGGTGGTCGGCCTGGCCATCGCCATGGTCAGCCTGCGCCGTCGCGTGGCCTCTTAGCCGCCTGGCCGCTAGGTGATGCCGACGTCCTGCTTGCGGACGAGCCCGACGAGCTTGCCGTCCGAGGTCGTGACGGGCGAGTTCTCCAGGTTGCGTTCGGTCATCGTGCGACGCATCTCCTCCACGGTCACGAACGGCCGGTACGTGCTGGGTCCCGGGCGCATGACGCGTTCGACGGCGAGTTGCGGATCGGCTTGGAGTTCCTTGGCCCGGAGCAACCCGAGGACAACCCGGTCTTGGCTCACGACCACGCACGCGTCCCATCCCGCGGCGACGGCTCGATCACGGACGTCGCCCATTCGCTCGCCCAGGGAGCACGTCGGTACGTCCCGCCTGACCACGTCGACCAGGCGCGGGCGCTGTGTATTCGTCCCTTCGATGGGCAAGCCCGCGCCCAGCCAGTCCTGCTTGCCCGTCCGGTAGTCGTATACCTCGGTGAACCCGAGAGTCTCGAGCCGGCACGCGGCTCGTGGGCTGAGGTCTCAAGCCGAGTCCGCGCAGTACACGATCACGGGCCGACTGGGATCGAGTACCTGGGCCGCCTCCATCTCGATCCGCCGCAGGGGAAGGTTGATCGCTCCGGGCAGGTGCTCCTCGCCGTACTCCCGGGCCGGTAGCACGTCGACGATCTGGGCGCGCTGCGCCATGAAGCGGCGAACCTGTTCCCGGTCGATCTCTCGCGCCATCGACTACCTCCCTGGCCTGATGCGGAACCTCCAGCCTATGGCTAGATCAGGCCTGTATGCAGGGCGAAGCTGGTCAGGTCGGCCCGGCGGCGGCAGCCGGTCTTGTCGCGGACGCGGCCCAGGCGCGAGCTGACCGTGCGCACGCTGACGGACAGCTGGGCGGCGATCTGCGCGTCGGTACGGCCCTGGGCCACCAGGGTGACCAGCGCACACCGTCATCGGCCCCTCCGCTAGCCAGCGTGGCCAGGACCAGAACAGACGGCCAGGCCTGCGTCGCCGCGCCGCGGACTACCGCAGGACGACGTTGACGATCTTGCCGGGGACGATGACCAGCCGGGCGACGGCGTCTGCAGGGAACTCGCGGTGGCGGGCCGCCGCGTCGGCGATCTCGGCCTCGCCGGCCGTGGCGGGGACCTCGATGGTGAACCGGCGCTTGCCGTTGACCTGGACGGGCAGGGTCACGGTGGGCTCGGCGGCCAGCGCGGGGTCGGGTTGCGGGAACGGCTCGTAGACCAGCGAGGCGGGGTGCCCCAGCCGCTGCCACAGTTCCTCGGCGGCGTGCGGGGCCAGCGGCGCCACCATCAGGACCAGTGGCTCGGCCAGCGCGCGCGGTACGTGATCCAGGCGGGAGGCGTGCGCGGTGAGTTCGATGATCCGCGCGATCGCGGTGTTGAACCGCAGCGTGGCGAAGTCGTCCCGGACGGCGATGATCGTCTGGTGCAGGAGCCGGGTGGTGGCCGCGGCCAGGGGCTCCTGCGCGTCTGGTGACGACAGCGTCTCCCCCGTCGACTCGTCCACGATCAGGCGCCACAGGCGCTGCAGGAACCGGTGCATGCCGACCATGTCGTCGGTGCGCCAGGAGCGGTCGGCGTCCAGCGGACCCATGGCCATCTCGTACAGGCGCAGCGTGTCCGCGCCGTAGGAGGTATAGATCTCGTCGGGGCTGACGCCGTTCTTCAGGCTCTTGCCCATCTTCCCGGCCCGGCGGGTGACCGGCTGCCCGCGGTAGGTCCAGCCGTCCGGCTCGCGGGTCACCTCGGCCGCGGGCACGTACTGGCCACGGGCGTCGGTGAACGCGTCGGCCAGGATGTAGCCCTGGTTGAACAGCCGGCCGAACGGTTCGGCGGTGCTCGCCACGCCGATGTCGTACAGCACCTTGTGCCAGAACCTGGCGTACAGCAGGTGCAGGACCGCGTGCTCGACGCCGCCGACGTACAGGTCGACGCCGTCCGGCCGCATCCAGTAGCGCTCGATGTCCGGGCCGGCCAGGGCGCCGGTGTTGAACGGGTCCAGATAGCGCAGGTAGTACCAGGACGAGCCCGCCCACTGGGGCATGACATTCAGCTCACGCCGGTAGCGCTTGGGGCCGTCGCCCAGATCCAGGGTGACCTGCGCCCACTCGGCGGCCCGGGCCAGGGCGGGCACCGGGTCGCTCGCGTCGTCCTGCGGCAGCGCCCGGAAGTCGGTCACGTCCGGCAGCGTGACCGGCAGCATCTCCTCGGGCAGCGCGATCGGCCGAGCCGGGTCGGCCTCGTCGTAGACGATGGGGAATGGCTCACCCCAGTACCGCTGCCGGGAGAACAGCCAGTCCCGTAGCCGGTACGGTCCCCCGCTCGGACCGATCCAGTTGCGTTGCAGGCGCTTGACGTTCTCCGGCCAGTCCACACCGTCCAGGTCGGCCAGCAGCCGCTCGGCGAAGGCGGTGATGCGCAGCAGCCACTGCCGCAGCGGCCTGCGGTAGACGGGGTAGTTGCCCACCGCGCTGCGGCCCTCGTCCGTCACCTCCTCGTCAGCCAGGACAGTGCTCAATCCCGGGCACCAGTTGACGATCTGTTCGGCCTGGTAGGCCAGTCGATGATCGTCGACGATGTCCCGCTGCTCGGCGGCGGACAGGTCGGCCCAGGCCCGGCCGCCCGGGACCGGGCGCCGCCCGGAGGTGAACTCGGCGACCAGCTCGCTGACCGGCCGGGCCCGCCCCCTCGATCCCGGCGGCCCAGCGGCCGGGTCGTACCAGCTGTTGAAGATCTGCAGGAAGATCCACTGCGTCCAGCGGTAGAAGGACGGGTCGCTGGTCATGATCTCGCGTCGGCGGTCGTGTCCCAGGCCCAGGCGCCGCAGCTGACGGCGCATGACGGCCGCGTTCTGCCGCACGGTCACGGCCGGGTGCTGGCCAGTGTCGATGGCGTACTGCTCGGCGGGCAGCCCGAAGGTGTCGAAGCCGAAGGGGTGCAGCACATGGTGCCCGGTCATGCGCAGGTACCGCCCGAACACGTCGGTCGCGATGTAACCCAGCGGGTGACCGACGTGCAGCCCGATGCCGCTGGGATAGGGGAAGAAGTCGACCAGGTAGAACTTGGGCCGCCCGGCCACGCGGCCAAACCCGGCCGACAGGGCGCCGTCCGAGAGGGCGTCCGGGCCCTCGGGGCCGGGCGGGTTCGGGGAGTAGAAGGTGCCCTCCCGCTCCCACCGGTCCTGCCAGCGCAGCTCGATCTCGTTCGCCAGCCGCGCGTCGTACCGGAAGCGCGGCGTCCCCTGGTCCATCGGGCTCTCCTCGTCCCATCGTCGGCCGGAAACGAAAAAGCCCCTCACGCGCGAGGGGCTGCCGCACTGACCGATCGTGTCAGTGCGGCGTCACGAGGAGCAGGCGGGCCGTCTGGACCATGCCGGCAGTGTAACCCGCTGACCGAGCGGCCTTCCAGTCATTTGCTCCCTCCGGCGGCGGGCAGCAGCGCTGACATATTTCCGAACGGACCGTGGTTTCACATACTTGGACGTGCGAATCGCTGACTCGAAGGGATCACGCCATGGTTGTTCAGCTTCAGAAGGTCCTCTACACGGCGGAGGCGGCGGTGCAGGGCGGACGCCAGGGGCACGGCCGTACCACCGACGGCCGACTCGAGGTTGACCTGTCGGTCCCGGAGGAAATGGGCGGGGACGGCGGGCCCGGAACCAACCCCGAGCAGCTGTTCGCCGTCGGCTACGCGGCCTGCTTCCAGTCCGCGCTGCTGGGCGTCGCCCGCGGCCACAACCTGGACGCGTCCGAGTCACAGATCACCTCCCGGGTCGGGATCGGCCCGACTGGTCACGGCGGCTTCGGGCTGGTGGTCTCGCTAGACCTGCACGCGCCGAACCTGACCGCCGTGCAGGCCGCGGACCTGATGGCCAGAGCTCACGAGCGCTGCCCGTACTCGGTCGCCACTCGGGGCAACATCGAGGTAACGCTCACCGTCGACGGGCTGCTATTGGAGCAGGCCGCTGAGACGGCGGCTAGCTGAGCCGGGAGGTAACCCGGCCGGTTTTCGTTGCGCAAGGCTACGGTGGATAACGCTTAGACATATGTGACCGGTAAGGTGCAACCGGATGATCACGTACGTATATAGTTCCCGTGCCCGGGTCACTCCGTATTGCGCATGCCCGGCCACTTATGTCTGTGGAGGGGACGTGCGTACGCACCGCTACCGGATCACTATTGCTGGTGGCCTGGGCGAGATCGGGCGCGAGGCCTTCGCGGATTTCGCTATCGAAAACAACGGTGCCAATACCATGCTCACCGGCACTTTGGACCAGGCGGCCCTGTACGGCGCGCTCAACCGCATCCTGTCGCTCGGGATGGAACTCGTGGAGTTGAGCCGGCTGAACGACCGTATGAGCTAAGGCGGACAGCCAGCACGTGACGGCCGTCATATCGACGGCGGAGCCTGTCTAACTCCGACGAGTTCAAGACCCAGCGCGCGCACGCGATCCAGCAGAGCGTGCAGGCCGCGCTGGTCAAGGTCACCGGACAAGACCGTGAAGGTCGGCTCTACCTCCACCATCATGTCGGCGAACGCCTCACGCGTCGCCGGGCCAAAGGAGCCGATCACCCTGATCTCGTAGGTGGTCACCGGGGCCTCCATCCAGATCGGGTCGCCATCATGCCATCGTGGCTCGACAGCCAGGAGGGGACATCATCCGGTCCGGATGATAAGCGGCGGGCGCCCGGGCCACGGGCCGGGGAGGGGCCGACCCGCACCCTTGTCGCGGGCCGGACCGGTCACGGGCGGTCCTGGCGGTCGGCCGAGGGATCCCTCTCGTGCAGCCGCCGGACCTCTACGACCTGCACGCCGAAGGTCTCGAGCCGGGCGAGCAGTCCGTGCAGGGCAGCCTGATCCTGAATGGGGCCGTGAACGACCGTCTTGACCGGCTCGACCGAGGCGGTGAGCCGGCCGAAATCAAACAAGGCCTCGGCGGGGAGGACGCCAGCTACCCGGATTTCGTAGTACGACAATGGCACCGTAGGCCCCTAGCAACTCGGAATCACACGGACAAGCTCCTAGCATTACGTGTCACCGCCAAGTGCGCCCCACTCGTGGCGGGTGAGTTCGGGCCGCTGAGCCTGGTGTTTTACCCGTCGAGGGCGGGGCCTGGGTCAGATCAGCTGAAGCTGGCGGGCCCGCCGGACCGCCTCGCTGCGGTGCGCCGCCGCTAGCTTGCGGTAAATGTTCCTGAGGTGGGTCTTGACGGTGTTGACCGAGATGTACATCTCCTCGGCGACCTCGGCCGTGTTCAGCATGCCCGAGACGTGCACGAGCACCTCCCGCTCGCGTTCGGTGAGCGGCTCCATGATCAGGACCGGCGGCTGTCCGGCGGTGTCCACGGGTGCCGGAAGCTGGTCCTGGCCGAGAGCCGGGGCGAGCAGGCGCCGGTGGAGGTCGGCTAGTTCGGGGTCACGCCGGAGCACCGCGCCAAGCCAGCCACGCTCCAGCACGAACGGCAGCCTGAACTGCTCGCGTTCGGCCAACCGTAGGGCGCATGCCAGCGACCGACGGCCGCGCCCGTCGTCGCCACTGTCGTAGCCGAGCCGGGCGTCCACCAGCCACGCTTGCAGGCGTACCGGGTCCGGCGCCCGGCCGTCGGCCGCGAGCACCGGAGCGAGGGCGCGTTGGGCGGCCTCGCCGTCTCCGGCGACCGCCCAGGCACGGGCGCGGGCGACCGCCGCCTCCAGCGAGGTGCCGGCCCGCTCGGCTGCGGCCAGAGCGGCCTGGATGTCGCCGGCCGCCGCGCATGCTCGCGACTCGGCCAGGCTCATCTGCTCGTCCAGCCAGGCCGGAACGGACCACCCGGACCTGGCCCGGGCGATGATCTGCGCGGCCACCGCGGGCCGTCCCTCGGCCAGCGCACCGCTCGCGGCGACCAGGTAGGCCGCCGCCGCGATCAGCTTGTCCGGGCTGACGCCGAGGGCGGCGTCTGCCTGCTTGACGCAGGTGCGTGCCTCACGCAGCTCATTGCGGGCCAGGTGCACCCAGGCCAGCGCGACCAGCGGCGCGGGGCCGGGGCCTGACGGCCGGTGCTCGCTGGCCATGGCGGCCGCCTGGCCGGCCAGTTCCGCTGCGCGGCGGAGCCGTCCGCGCAATGCTTCCGCCAACGCCAGCCGCCCGGTCAGGCTCATCCGTTCGTACTCCCCGCCGGAAGCGGCCTCGGCGGTCACGCCAGCCTCGAGGACGTCGGCCGCCTTGTCCAAGCGGCCGGACCACAGCTCGACGGCGGCATGGCCGGACAGCACCCGCCGCCTGATGTCCGGATGCCGGGCCAGCTTCCCGCCCGGAACCCCATCGAGCATGAGCTGCGCGCGGCTCGCGGCCGACGCCGCCGCCGCTAGGTCCCCGGTGCACAGGCTGACGGTCAGGCTAAGCACCGCGGCGGTCAGGCGGGCCTTGACCTCCTCGTCGGGGGGAAGACGCTCCAGCAGGGCGTCGGCGGCATTCAACGCGGCGGCACCCGCGTCATGCTGCCCGGCGCGGAGCGCCATCGCAGCCGTAACCAGGTGGGGCTGCGGCGTGGTCCAGGCCTCGCCGGACGGCATTGCGGCGAATACACCGGCCAGGCACTTGCCGTCCTGCGGCTCGATGATCTGGCCGAGCGCTAGGTCGTCGACGACCATGGCCGCGGCCAGCGGCCAGTCACCAGCCGCAGCGGCGTGCCGGACCGCATCGGTGAGCATGCCGTTCCGGGCGTACCACCTGGCCGCCCGCTGATGCAAGGTAGCCACCCGGTCCGGATGGTCGTACTGGAGCCTCAGTCTGAGCATCTCGGCGAACAGCGTGTGATAGCGGTACCACCCGGAGCCAATCGGCTGGACCAGCGCGTTCGTGCGGACCAAGGCGGCCAGGATGCCCGCGGCTTGCTCATCGCCGGTCAGCTCGATGGCGGCCGCGCCGCTGACATGCTCCAGGATGCTGGTGTTCAGCAGGACTTCACGGACCTCGGGTGGCTGGACGTTGAGCACCTCGTCAACCAGATAGCAGGTCATGGCGCTGTCCTCGGCGATCAGCTCCTTGACGAACAGATCCGGATCGGGATGAGTGCCCAGGGATATCGCGGCCAGGCGCAGGCCGGCCGCCCAGCCCTCGGTCCGCCGGTTCAGGCTCTCCAGCGCGTCCGCCGTCAGCAGGCCGCCGTGCTGGTCCAGTAGCAGGCCGGCCTCATCGAGGCTGAAGGCCAGATCGCTGGCCCGGATCTCGGTCAGCTGTCCGGCCAGCCGGTACCGGTGCAGCGGCAGCAGCGGATCCATCCGTGAGGCAACCAGCAGCCGCAGGCCGGGCCCCACATTCCGCAGCACGAACTCGAGCCCCTTCAGTGTCCCGGGATCGGTCAGCAGGTGCAGGTCGTCGAGGACCAGCGTGACCGGAGGATCCTGCGCGGCCAGCGTCGCGGTCAACCGCAGCAGGAACCCGTCCTCTCCCTGCCGCCCCTGCGGCGTGGCCCGCAGCGCCTTCGGGATGGCGACGCCGGACTGGCGCAGTGCCGCCAGCACATACGACCAGAACACACCTGGCCAGTTGTCGAACTCATCCAGCCCGACCCAGGCCACCGCGCCGGGCTCGGCCGCCGCCCACAGGGCCAGGGCCATCGTCTTGCCCGCCCCTGGAGGGCCGGTGACGACCGTGAGCGGGCACCAGCGCGCGCCCTCGGCGATCAGCCTGGTGATCCGCGGGCGGTGTACCGCCCAGTCCGGAACGTTCGGTGCGGTGATCTTGGATGTCAGGATGGGGTCGCTGGGGGACACGGCCGACCGCCGGCCGCGGGTGGATGCCTGGCTGGGAACCTGGGCAGCCATCGGTACCTCCCGGTCGTCATGAGGGACGAGTCGCTCGACCCCCAAGACCACCCAACGCCAGTGACTCCAGCCGTGCATCATACGATCAGCATGAAAGTCGGGATTCCCGGTGCGCGCTGATGAAAAGACCGCAGGTAGCGCCGGAAGTCATCAGTGGTCGAACCGCGTCTCTGACCGCTGTCACCGGTCGATGAGGCCAAGGTCGCGTGACCGGGTGACCGCTTGGTTGCGTGAGGAGGCACCCAGCTTGCGGTAGATCGAGTACGCCTCCGACTTGATGGTGTTGGGTGACAGGAACATTTCCCGGGCGATCTCGGGGAACGACAGGTGGGTAGAGAGCAGCGGCAAGAGCCGGAGCTCGGCGGCGGTCAGGGCGGAGGCACCTGGAGAGGTCCGGCTGGATGCGCCGGAAAGCTGCCGCCGGAGGTCTTCAGCTTGCCCGACAAAGGTTCCGAGCTCAGGGCACCGGCCGCGGATTTCGTCGATCTCACGGAGAAGGATCTTCGCCGCAGCAAGGTCGGACAGGGCGAGATGGCATCTGGCGAGCTCGATCCTGGTCTGCACGGCCAGGTGCGGCAGGGCATAGGTCAGGCCTGGCCGGAGGCGCTGTGCGCGGGTCAGCTGGTCGCGGGCGCGCGGGCGGTCATTATGGTGCAACGCCACCCGCGCGGCCACCGCATGAATGATGGCGACAAGGGGATAGTCCTCGTAATTGGCCTGCCGGGTCAGGGACTGTGCTCTGGAGAGGTGCTGTTCGGCCTGGTCCCAGGCTCCCTGGGAGATCGCCAGGAGCGACCGCTCGGCGAGCGCCACGCAGGTGCCGATCAGCACCCGGTCGGCCCGGTGCTCGGCGATGGCGTCGGTCAAGAGCACGTCAGCCTGGTCTGGGTCACCGGCCATCAGGTGCGCGATGGCCAGGAGCAGGATCGAGCTGGTGCGCCAGAAACTCTGCGGGGCCAAGGTGGCGGCGGCGAGCTCGGCGTCGGCCAGCATCTGGCCGGGCCCGGCACGGCACAGGAACGCGTGCAGCAGCGCGAGCCACGGCTCGATCGTGGCGGTCCCGTCCGGCAGGCTGGCCGTGATCGTGCCTCGCTCGGCGACCCTGGCCCATCGTTCGGCGGCAGCTGGCTTCCCGGTCACGATGGCGAGCAGCGCCGCCAGGATGGCGATCGCCGGGTAGTTCTCCATGTCCCCGTGGTCTTCCAGCCATCCCAGCCACCGTTCGGCGGTAGCGGGGCGCCCCTGCTGGTAGGTGGGGAAAAGTAGCACACTAGCAAGGCGGGCTGCGGGATTGACCTGGCCCGCTTTCATCCAGTACTCCAGTGCCCCCGCTGGGATTGCGCTGCGCTCGTGCCACTGGGCGGCTCGCCGGTAAAGGACGGGCACCAGATCAGGTTCGCTTCGGTACAGCTGCGCCAGCAGCATGTCCCGGAACAGGTGGTGGTAGCGGTACCACTCGCCCCGCCGGTCCAGCGGCACGAGCAGCAGGTTCGATGCGGCGAGGTACGTTAGGGTGTCGCCGGATCCAGGCTGATTGAGCACCGCGTCGCATAGCGGCCCGGACATCCGCTCCAGCACCGCGGTCCTGGTAAGGAACGCCCGTTGCCGCGGCGAGATCCGGGCCAGGAACTCGGTGTCCAGGTATTCACTGATGAACCGGTCATCGCCGCGGAACGAGTCAGCCGCGCGGGCCAGCGAGCCTCCCTCCCTCAGGCCCAGCGCGGCCAGGTACAGCCCGGCGGCCCAGCCTTCCGTCCGCTGATACAGCTCCGCCAGGTCATCGTCATCGACCGCGACAGCTGCGTTGCGCAGGAGCAGTGATGCCTCATCGCGGGTGAGCGACAGGTCGCGAGGGCCGATCTCCAGGAGTCTGCCCTGGGCCCGCAGCCGGGCGACGCGCAGCGGCGGCGGCGCCTGGCCCGCGAACACCAACTGCGAGCCGCCGGGCACGTGATCGGCCAGCACGGACAGCGCGGCCCGGGATTCCAGGTCATACAGCGTGTGCACATCGTCCAGGACGAGCGCGACCGGCGAGGTCATAGAGGAGAAGGCGGATCCGAGCCGGGGGACGACCGTACCGGGCACCGAGCTCTCCGGTGAGACAAGGGCATCGAACACTCGCCCGTCGATCGGCTGGACCGCGTCGAGTGCCTCGGCCACGTAGGACAGCAGGACCTTGGGGTCGTTGTCTCGTTCGTCGACTGACACCCACGCAAACGACCGGCCGTTCCGTTCGGCCCACTGTGACAACAGGGTTGTCTTCCCGTACCCGGAAGGCGCGACCACCGAGACTATCGGCTGGGAGTCGCTCTGTCGTAGCTGGTCGATCAGGAACGAACGCGTCACCGTTCCCGGCCGCAGCGGGGGACGGCGGACTTTCGAGGTGACCAGGCCGGGCACCGGCCCGTCGGCGCGATGTGATTGACCAGCCTGCCCATGCACGTCGTTCTCGCCTGCTCCACCTCTGCGCGGAAAGAGATCTGCCGCTCCATGCTCTTCCGAGCCTGCCACCTGGTCAACCCTGCACGAGCCGCCATCCGGACCCGGCGCTCATAGGACGGCTAGCAGGGCCTGGGTCCAGTCGCGGTAGCCGTCCTGGCTGGGGTGGAAGCAGTCGGACGCGAACTTCCCGGTCCAGGGCGGCAGGAAGTGTGCCGACACCTCGGCCACCGGCAGGCCCCGGGAGGCAGCAACCTCGTGCAGGGTCCGGTTGATCCGTGTCAGGTAGGGCCGACTGGCCCGGCCGAGCAGGCCCGCGTATCCGGCCGGCACCGGCAGGTCGAGCATGACGGTACCGTCGGGAACGGCCGCGAGCAGCGCGCGCAGCTCGCCGAACAGCTTCCCCGGCCCGGTGTACAGGACGTCGTTGATGCCGATCCCGCAGGTCACCAGGTCGGCCGAGACGGGCAGCCGGGGCAGCTGGTGGTGCAGCACGTCACGGATGAGCGAACCGGACGCGGACAGGTTGAGGACCTGCCACGGCAGGCCGGTCCGGCGGCGCAGCGCGTCCAAGGCCTGGCCGACGTACCCGTCCTCCGGGCTGGGCGCACCAAGGCCCTGCGCGGTCGAGTCCCCCAGGACCACCCACAGCGGGCTGTGTCCATTCCCGGCCGCCGCGGTCCGCAGGACCTGCTCGTTGTGCGTCTGCCAATGATCGGCGAAGGCGACGCAGTCGGCGCGCATCGCGGTGACGCCGTCGGCCCACCGTCCGAACGGCCCGGCACGCAGCCCGGAGACCTCGGCGGCGTGGGTGCGGGTCAGGTAGGTCCCCATGGTGGCGACGATCTCCACCGGCGAGCGCCGCTCGCCGATCCCCGTCCCGCTGACGGGGCTTCGCAAGGTCAGACCCGAGACCGCCGGCATCCGCAGCATGCGCCGCCCCCATCCAATATTTACGCGGGACCAACGACGCTAAACGAATGGGTGGATATCTGTCAAAGCCCAGATGTCTTCGCAGCTAGATGACCCGCCGTACCCCCTGATGTCCTTTTTGGCCGAACGGTCCGTGGTTTCTCGCCTACGCTGCTAGTACATGGAACGGGTACCGGGGCGCATCGGGGTCGCGGGCGACTGGCACGGGAACACCGCGTGGGCGACCCGGGCGGTGCGCAAGATGGCCGCGCTGCTGCCCGCGGACGCCCCGCGGGTCATCGTGCAGCTTGGCGACTTCGGCATCCGGTCCGGACCCGCCGGGCAGGAGTACCTGGCCCGGCTCGACGCCGCGCTTGCGGAAGCCGGCGCGGAGCTGTCCTTCGTGGACGGGAACCACGAGGACTTCACCCAGCTGGCCCGGCTCCAGCCGGGGCCGGACGGGCGGGCGCAGGTCACCGAGCGGATCTTTCACCTGCCTCGCGGGCACCGGTGGCGCTGGCACGGACGGGACTGGCTCGCCCTGGGCGGCGCGGTCAGCCTGGATCGCGCCGGGCGGACCGAGGGCGTCGACTGGTGGCCCGAGGAGGAGATCACCCGGCGCCAGGCCGGATCGGTCATCGAGGCCGGGCCCGCGGACGTGATGGTCACCCACGAGTGCCCGGCGGGCATCGAGCACGCCTTCCCGCCCCCGCCGCCGTGGTGGTCGCAGGCCGACCTGCGGCGCAGCGACGCACACCGCGGCCTGCTCCGCGAGGTGGTGCTGGCGGTGCGGCCGCGCTGGCTGATGCACGGCCACCTGCACCTGAGCTACCAGCGTCAGGTCGACCTGGGCGGCGGCCCGATCCAGGTGACCGGCCTGGACTGCGACGGCGCGGACCGCGGCAACTGGGCCATCCTGGACGTCACCAGCATGCGCTGGCTGCACTTCGCGGGCAGGCCGATCAGCAACGTCCTACGCGGCCTGGTGTCCCGCTAAGACGGGTCGATGGACCACGCCTCTTGCGGGGCGCCCCGCACCTCGGCCGACACCGGGCTGCTCGCCGGCCCCGGCGCTAGCGCCGGGGCCAGGCTGGCCGGGGTCGGGGCGATATGCGGATGCCGGGGCAGGCTCGCCGTCCAGCGCTCGGTACACACCTTGGCGTCCTTGCAGTACCAGCGGATGTCGGCGCAGGCCTGGCCGCCGTCGGGCACCATCAGGCCGGTCGGTAGCGCGATGCCGCACAACGAGCACTGAGCTGACGGCAAGGGACGCTGCCGGTCGTCACGTTGCGTGGCCATCGATGAGTCCCCCCATGCGAACTGGCGGCTCATCGGACGACCGCCAGCTCTTCGCGCTCCCTGGACATGGGCATCGCCAAAGCTGGCGAGGCAGATGCGGCCATAGTTCCTCCCACGGACACCGGTCACACCGACCTTCGGCACCCTGCGGTACGTCGGGGTACTACAGAGCGAGGCCGGCATGCAGGCACCTCATCCAAGTTAGCCACTCAGGCGTGGACGACTCAGGCAAAGCCGCAAACTTCTTCACTTCTCCACCGAAAGTTACGCAAGTACTTTATCGATTGAGAAGTAGGCTGAAGTGACCATTGTGTCTGCTGATGACCGTCGCGCGGGCCCGGGACCAGCAGGGCGAGCGGGACCAGGGACCAGCAGAGCGAGCGGGACCAGCAGAGCGAGCGGGGACAATGTACTCATGCCGGCCGACTATCAGAGGATCCGCGAGGAGAACATCGCTCGGTACGGCTGGGACACGGCCGTGCTGGACCTGCTCGGGCAGCTCTACAGCGAGCGCACCCACTTCATCTTCGAGCTGATCCAGAACGCCGAGGACGCCGGCGCGACCGAGCTGGCCTTCGAGTTGTTCGAGGACCGGCTGGAGCTGCGGCACGACGGCCGGCCCTTCACCGAGGCCGACGTGCGCGGCGTCTGCGGGGTGGGCCAGAGCGACAAGGCTCGCGACAAGGCGGGCGACCTGACCGCGATCGGAAAGTTCGGCATCGGTTTCAAGTCGGTGTACGCGTACACCAGGACCCCGCGCATCTACAGCGGCAGCGAGGCGTTCCGGATCGAGAACTTCGTCCGGCCCTACGCGGTGAATCCGCCGGCCGAGCCGCTGACCGGGACGCTGTTCGTGTTCCCGTTCGACCACGACACGGTGCCCGCCGAGGTTGCGACGCGGGAAATCGCGGCGGCACTGGGCGCGCTCCAGCCCCGGATCCTGCTGTTCCTGCGAAACATCGAGCGGTTGCGGACCGGCGCGCCTGGCGCGGCGGACTCGGTGGTGGAACGCTCGGTCACGGACGGGCCGGGGACGTCCGGGCGCGTGAAGGTGTCCCGGGACGGGCGGCGGGAGCGGTGGCTCACCTGGCAGCGTCCGGTCGAGGGCCACCCGGGGCAGCGGGTCGAGGTCGCGTTCCGGCTCGAGGGCGAGCGGGTGGCGGCGGTGGGAGCGTCACCGCTGACCGCGTTCTTCCCGACCGAGAAGGAGACCTTCCTCGGCTTCTTGATCCAGGGGCCCTACCGGACCACGCCAGCCCGGGACAACATCCCCGGCGACGACCCGTCGAACCAGGCACTGGTGCGCCAGACCGCCGCGCTGCTGATCGACGTGCTGCCGGAACTGCGGGACCAGGGGCTGCTCACGGCCGATGCGCTGCAGGTGCTGCCGCTGGAGGAGGCGCGCTTCCCGGCCGGCTCCATGTTCCGGCCGTTGTTCGACGCGGCGGGTGACGCGCTGACCGCCGAGGCGCTGATCCCCATGACGGGTGGCGGCTACGGTGTGGCCGTCGACCTGCTACTGCCCGGCAGCCCTGAGGTGCTCGGCCTGCTCGATCCCGGCCAGCTCGGCGTGCTATGCGGAGCGGACCGGCCGGTCTGGTTCGCGGACGCGGCGATCAGCGAGCGGGGCACGCCGGCGCTGTGGCGGTACCTGCGGGACGAAATCGGCGTGGACGAGATCACACCCGAGGCCGTGGTGACGAGGCTCACCGAAGAGTTCCTCGAAGAACAGAACGATCCGTGGATCACGCGCTTTTACCGCTTCCTGGCCGGCCATCCGTCGCTGTGGCCGGCGGCCACCGGAAGGCCGATCATCCGGCTCGAGGACGGCCGCCAGGTCGCGCCGTTCGACGCGCAGGGCCGCCCGGCCGTGTACCTGCCCGGTCCGGCGCCGAGCAGCCTGCCGACGGTCAAGCGGGCCGTGGCGGACGCCCCCGCGGCCCGGGCCTTCCTGACGGCGCTACAGCTGACCGCGCCGGACGTGGTGGCCGAGGTGCTCCAGATGGTCCTGCCCCGGTACGACGGCCTGGACCTGGCGGCGCTCGATCCGGCCCAGCACGACGCCGACCTGGAACGGGTGGCACGGGCCATGGACGAGGCGGCGGGCGGGCGGCGGGCCGAACTGCTCGAGAGCGTGGCCGCCACGCCGTTCCTCATCGGCGAGAACGCTGCCACCGGTGAGCAGGCGCTGCTGGCGCCGCCCCGGCTGTACCAGCGTTCAAAGGACCTGGAGGCCTACTTCGAGGGAAACCCTGACGCGTGGTTCGCCCGCGACGGATACGGGCCGTGGCTGGTCCAGTTGCGCGCGATGGGCGTTCGGCAGGCGGTGGAGGTCAGCTCCCGCACCCCGAATGCGGCCGGATACGTGATGGTTGCCGTCGACTTCGGGCGGAACGAGCGCGGGCTGGACGGGTTCGACCCCGGCGCCGAGGTCGACGGCCTGGACTTCGCGCTGGCTCATCCCAGCCACGCTCGTTCAGAGTACGTCTGGAACGTGCTGCTCGCACCGAACCGCCGCCTGGTGGCGGGGGTGGTCGAGCGGTCGGTGCTCACCTCGTTCAGTGACTCCAGCCTGGAGGAGACCAGGTCGGCGATGGGCGAGGCCGCCGCGCGCCAGGCCTGGCTGCCGGGCCGGGACGGGGCCTTTCACCGGCCCGGCGAGTTGTCGCTCGACGACCTGCCGCCGACCTACACACGGGACGAGGGGCTGGCCCAGGCCCTGGGCATGCTCCGGCCCG